>Ga0066339_111_pt1 | contig 3719 bp, 5 predicted proteins | sample RifGroA2_FD_59253 | JGI IMG/M metagenome (GOLD analysis project Ga0066339, IMG submission 59253) | Archaeon GW2011_AR18 | reverse complement strand
TATTTTATTCTTAGTATGGTGACTTCAGTTAAAGAATTAGTTATCCTTGAATTCTTCAGGGCTATGGCTGTTGGTGTTAATTTTGTTGTTACTGGTTTATTGATCAGGGATCATAGTACTAAAAAGAATATTAGTAAGAATGAGGGTTTCTATTTCGCTATTATTAATATATCATTTTTTATTGGTCCTATAATTGGTGGTTATCTTGCTGATGCTTATTCTATAAGTAAAGTTTTCATGATATCATCTATATTCCCTTTAGCTTTATTCTTATTCTTAGTTACTAAAAAAAATCCTAGGGAAGAAGTTGATGGCGTTCATACTAATATCTTTTCTAATATTAAGGATTATTTTAAAAATAAAAATTTAGCTTTAAATTATATTATTGCTGCTGGTTTGTTGTCATGGCTTACTATTTTATATATTTATATTCCTTTATTCATGTATCAGAATGGGTTGGATGAGAAGACTATTGGTATCTTCCTTGCCTGTACTGTTATTCCTCTGATAATTTTTGAGATTCCTATTACTAAATTAAGGAAGTATGTTGGTTATAGAAAATTATTTTTTACTGGTTTCTTGTTGATTGGTTTATTCGGTGCCGCTACTTTTTTCTTTTCTGATATTTATATTAAGTTATTATTTTTTATTCTCACTAATCTTGGTGTTGCAGCTGTAGAGCCTTTGAAGGAATCTTATTTCTTTGAAGTTATGCGTAAAAAATCAGATGAGACAAGGTTTTATCCTATTTTCAAGACATCTTCTGATATTGGTCATTTGACTGGACCATTGATATTCTCTACAGTTTTATTATTTAGTGATTTTAATATAATGTTTTTAGTTGCTTCTATTATCATGATAGGTTATGGTATTTTAGCATTGTTCATGAAGGAAATAAGATGAAATTTGTTATTGAACATCTTGAGAATGAAGTTTATGAATGGTGTCTGATAGAATATGAAAACATGTCTAAGTTTGTTGGCAAAGAGAATTTGATTTTTACAAAAACTAAAAGTTCTAAATTAAAAAAATTTGGTAAAGTAGAGCCTAAATCTGTTATTGATTTAAATCTTAATAGAGCATGTCTTCTTGATCCTAAGGCTAAAAAGACTTTATCTCCTTCTGATGTTGATAATTTTGATTATTTTATTTTTGGCGGGATTTTAGGTGATTTCCCAGAACAGGGTAGAACTGAAAAATATCTTACAAGTAAATTAAAGAATGTTGAAACTCGTAATTTAGGTTCTATTCAGATGTCTACTGATACTGCTGTTATTGTTGCTAAGATGATTCTTGATGGTAAAAACTTTAATGATATTAAGTTTATTGACTCTCCAAATATTCCTATTAAGAATGGAAAATATGCTGAAGAAGTTAACTTACCTTATAGATATATTTCTAAAAATAATAAACCTTTGATTAGTCCTAAATTAATTAAATATTTAAAAAATAAAGATTCTGTTTAACTATTATCTAGCTTTTAATCTCTCCCATGATTCTTCAGCTACAATTTTTAAAGCTTCTAAGATTTCAATCCCGTAATCAGAAACTAAACTTCTGTTATACCTTGATTTTCCTACTTCAGATAATCTATAAGAAGCCAGTGAAGGTTCACCCATTAAAACATTAATATCAGTATCTAATAATTCATAGACTGTATCCATAGTTATATCTTTTAATACGGGATAATTATCAGATTGTAAATGTATAACCTCTAACAACTTATCATGAGAGAAATTTCTAGGTTCAGGTTTATATAAAATAAATGCTCTAACTATATCTGATAAATCAACTGATTGTAAAGTATCTTCCATTAAAAATTAGAAAATAATACTGTTTTTAAGTATTTATATAAGAAATTAACTATTATATTTAGCTCTTTTAGCAAACCTGTCTCCTTGTGATTCGCTTCTTCTGTCTCCATCTCTGTTTCCGCCAAACCTTCTTCCACCTTCTGAGCTACGATTCTCTCCATCTCTGTTGAATCCTCTTCCAGATGAACTGCTTCTTCTGTCTCCATCTCTGTTTCCGCCAAACCTTCTTCCACCTGAACTACCACCAAATCTTCTCCCTCCAGAACCTCCGCCGAATCTTCCTCCGCCGTTTGCTCTGTCAAATTGTCTGTTGAATTTTACTTTCTCAAATTCTGGTAATAATTCTTTTACTATTGTTAATTTTCTATCTGATAATACTCTGTTGAAATTATCATAATCTCTGTCTGATAATAATGTTACTGCACATCCTGAACTTCCTGCTCTTGCTGTTCTTCCTATTCTATGTACATATTCATCTGATGTTTTTGGCACATCATAATTATAGATGTATGTTACATTTTTTATATCTAATCCTCTTGCTGCTACATCTGTTGCAACTAATACATTGATATCTTCATTCTTTAAAGAATCTAAAGCATGTAATCTTCTGCTCTGTGTTAATCCTCCATGGATTGCCATTGCATTTACTCCATTTGTTTTCAAGTTTCTCGCTACTGAATCTACCTCTCTTCTTGTTGCTAAGAATATTATTACTAGTCCTTCAGCTATATTCTTTTTTATTAAGTGTAATAATAATGAGAACTTATCACTTGCCTGTACTACATAGTATACTTGCTTTAATAAGCTCTTGTCTACATGTATCTGACTCTTTATTGTTACCGGATTCTTTAAGTGCCTCTTTACTAAGTGTTGTACATTAGGTGATAATGTCGCACTAAATAATAATGTCTGTCTCTCTTTTGGTATGTATTGCAATATATCTTCTACTGCTTCTACAAATCCCATCTCAAACATCTTGTCTGCTTCATCTAATACAAAGAATTTTATTTTATCAAAATTTATTGTTTTTCTGTCTATATGGTCTAGTATTCTTCCAGGTGTTCCTACTACTATATCAGCACTCTTCATTCCTGATATCTGTGGCCCTATTGCTACCCCTCCATATACACTTACTACTCTTGCTCTTAATTGTTTTCCAAAAGTTTCTATTGCATCTGTTACTTGCACGCATAGTTCTCTTGTTGGTGTTAATATTAATGCTTGTAAACCTTTTCCTGGTGTTATCATCTCTAATATTGGTAATCCAAATGCTGCTGTCTTTCCTGATCCTGTACTAGAATGTCCGAATATATCTTTTCCCTGTAATATTTCAGGTATGCATTTTTCCTGTATATTTGTGAATTCTGTAAATCCTAAGTCTTTTATCGCTTCCACTAATTGTGGTTTTAAATTTAATTCTTCTATTTTCATTTTACTTTTCTTACTATAATTTTTCTAGAATAAAGGGATAATTCCCAACTTCTACTTATAGTTTCCATTATAACTATTTATTAGTATAATAATATACTTTATAAAGCTAATCTTTTGGGTTTTTTAGTTGATTTCTTTCAGCAAAAACCTAATAAATAAGTTTATTTTCTAATTTTTTATGGAATTCAATATTAAAGAATTCAATCTTGTTCCTCATCAAAGAAGAGTTGAGAAGCCTTGGGGTCATGAGATAATTTATACTCCTGAAAAAGCCCCTTTTACAGGCAAACTTTTATTTATTAAATCTGGTTTTAGATTAAGTCTTCAATATCATGATAAGAAAGAAGAATGTTTAATGTTGTTTTCTGGTAAAGCTAAAATATTCTTAGATGATCATAATGGTCAATTGAAAGAGATCAGCATGGAACCGCATAGGGGTTATCATGTAAAACCAGGACAGAAACATACTATTCA
>Ga0066339_113_pt1 | contig 17247 bp, 18 predicted proteins | sample RifGroA2_FD_59253 | JGI IMG/M metagenome (GOLD analysis project Ga0066339, IMG submission 59253) | Archaeon GW2011_AR18 | reverse complement strand
TTCTACTAATTGTATCTTTACTCCATGATAATCCATTATTGCTACTTCTGCTGTTTTTGTCGTGAATTCATATTCTGCTATCTGTGGTTTTGCATTTGTGAATTTTTGTATTATTGTGCTTTTTCCTGAATTTGTTAGTCCTACTAGTGTTACTTGTGCTGCTCCCTCTTTCTTTATTGCTATGCTGCGTCCGCCTCTCTTTGCTGATTTTTCTTTTTCTTGTTTACTTTTTAGTTTTGATATTTTTGTTTTTAATTCCTGTCTTAGCTTTTCTGCACCTTTATGAGAAGGACTTACTGATAATAAATTCTCTAATGCTTTTATCTTCTCTTCTGGAGTCTTAGCTTCTGCTAATTTCTTCTGAGCCTCTCCATATTCATATCCTGCATTTATTGGCATAAATTAAAAATAATAGTCTCATTAATAAATTTATTCAAATATAAAAAATTTTTAGATAAGTTTTTAAACAAAAGATATTATAGTTTATATATGAAAAAAGTAAAATCTCAAAAAACAAAATTCTTCAATAAAGAAATATTAATGAAGGCTGCTAAACACGTTATGAATAGAGATAAGAAACTTCTAGATGAATTAGCAAAGTGTTGAACGAAAAAAAAAATATAGAAAAGTTAAGTAAATTTTTTGTTAAGATACATGATAATATAATTGAAAATTCAATTGATAAATATGATTTTAAAGGAATAAGAGATGAAGCAGGATTGTATTATATAAGTTATAAAATATTAAATGAAATTATAAAAAAAAGTGATCCGATAATTATTGCTTCATATTGTTATCAATTATTTGCTGTTAGACACCTTTTTCATGAAGGTAATAAAAGAACAGCTCATGTCATAGCTCAAATGTTTTTAGTAAGTGATAATTTGGAATTTGATATAGATTATGAGAAAGCAAAAGATTTTATAATAAAAATAGCTAGAAAAGAAAAAGGTTTTAATGAAATAAAAGTGTGGTTAAAACAACATACAAGTCATAGGAAAAGATAATATGACAGAACACTACTTTACTGAAAAACCTACTTCTGAACTGAAGATTTACTCTATTAAGTTCAATATTAGGAATAAGGATGTTGAATTATTCACAGCTTCAGGCGTTTTCTCTCCTAAGTCTATAGATACAGGATCTGATATTTTTTTGAAGAAGTGTATTATTAATGATAATTGGAAAGTTTTGGATTTAGGTTGCGGTTATGGTGTTGTTGGTATTTCATTGAAATTATTATTTCCATCTATTGATTTGACTCTTTCTGATATTAACGAACGTGCTTTGGATATTACCAGGAAGAATCTTAAAAAATATAATCTTAAAGCAAATGTAATTAAGAGTAATTCCTTTGATAATATTAAAAATAAATTCGATACTATTCTGCTTAATCCTCCTCAGACTGCTGGTAAACAACTTTGTTTTAAAATGATAAATGTTAAAGAAATAACTAAGACAGCTGGTTTCAGAGTTTATGTTTCTAAGAATTATAAATTTTAAAAGTTCTGCTGCTGAGGATATCTTGTTTCATATAGTGTAGTAAATTATCATTTTTTTGTTAGATAATCTTCGTAGTTAGTACTTAATAGAATGAAACAGCAAACCTTATATAAAATCAATACGTATATAAAATTAAGAGGTGGTAAATATAGAGTATTATAATTTCATTAACGGTAAGGAAGTAAGATCAGATTCTAAAGATACTATAGATGTTTTTAATCCATATTCAAAAAGTGTTATTACTAAAATTCAAAGAAGTAATAAAAATGATGTTGATTTAGCTGTCAATGCTGCCTGTAACGCTTTCGATAAATGGTCTAAAACTCTTCCTTCTGAAAGGTCTCTTAAATTTCTCAAGCTTGCTGATTTATTAGAAAAGAACTTAGATAAATTTGCTAAATTAGAGTCTATCAATCAAGGTAAGACTTTAAAGATGGCTCGTGATTCTGATCTTGTTTTTGCTATTGATAACTTAAGATTTTTTGCAGGTGCTTGCAGGACCATTGAGGGAAAATCTGCTTCTGAATATTCTCCTGATGGTACTTCTATTTTGAGACGTGAACCTATAGGTGTTGTTGCTGCTATAACTCCTTGGAATTATCCTCTTATGATGGCTTGCTGGAAGCTTGCTGCTGTTGCTGCTGGTAATTGTATTATTTTAAAACCTGCTTCAACTACTCCATTGACTACTTTGGAATTGGCTAAGCTTTCTAAGATTGCTGGTTTTCCTGATGGTGTGATTAACGTTATCACTGGTTTTGGTGATGAGGTTGGTAATGAGTTATCTAAACATCCTGATATTGACATGATTTCTTTGACTGGTAATACTGAAACTGGTAAGAATATTATGAGATTATCTTCAGAAACTCTTAAGAAGGTTCATCTCGAACTTGGAGGTAAAGCTCCCTTTATTGTTTTTGATGATGCAAATATTGATGCTGCTGTTAATTCTGCATTAGTAGCTAGTATTGTTAATTCTGGTCAGGATTGTACTGCTGCTTCAAGAATCTATGTTCATGAAAAAGTTTATAATGATTTTTCTAAGAAATTAGTTAAGGAAGTTAAGAAAGTTAAGACTGGTGATCCTCTGAGTAATAATACTGATCTCGGTCCACTTAATTCTAAGTCTCACTTTGATAAAGTCTGCAGTTTTTTGAATCAGGCTTATGAAAATAATAAAGTTTTATACTCTGGCGGTAAACCTCATGATTGGTTTGTTCCTGTTCATATTATTGAAAATATTGACCATAATTCTAGTCTCTGCCAAGATGAGATTTTTGGACCTTTGATTTTGTTGTTTAGATTCAAGAATGATAATGAAGTTTTGAAACTTGCTAATGGTATTCGTTATGGTATTGCCTCTAGTGTCTGGACTTCTAATATTCATAGAGCGATGTTTTTTGCTAATAATCTGAAATATGGTGAAGTTTGGATTAATGATCATCTTCCCTTAGTTTCTGAAATGCCTCATGGTGGTAGAAAACAATCAGGTTATGGTAATGATCTCTCTATTTATTCTCTGGAGGAATATACTGTTCTCAAACATATTTATATTGATTTGAAGAACGAGAATAGAAAGTCTTGGCATTATACTGTTTTTGGTAAAAAATGATTGGAATAATTGGTTTGGGGGCTATTGGTAGAATTATTGCTAGTGACTTGCATAAGTTTTATAATGGTAAGGTTGTTTATATTGTTAGGGATAAAAGTTCTGTTAATAATCTTGCCAAAAAGTTTAATGCTGAGGTTCGTTTTGGTGATGTTAATGATCCTGATTCTCTTGTTAATGCTTTTAAAAATTTAAAAGTGGTGATTCATGCTGTTCATCATGAGTATAATATTGCTGTTATGAAAGCTTGTCTTAAGGCAGATTGTAACTATATTGATCTTGGTGGATTGTATCATTTTACTAAAAAACAACTCAAGTTATTTAATAGATTCAAGAAGAAAAATTTGCTTGCAATTATTGGGATGGGTGCCTCTCCTGGTATTACTAATGTTATGGCTAGTTATGGTTCTAGATTTTTTAAAGAGATTAATAATATTCAATTTTTGATTGGTTCTGAAGATTTTTCTACTTACAAGAAAGAATCTCCTCTGACTAATTTATATTCTATTCAGACAATTATTGAAGAATTCTCTTGGAAGCCTGCTGTTTTCGTTGATGGTAAAACAATATTCGTAGAACCAATTTCTGGTCGTGAAGAATATAAATTTCCTAGTCCAGTAGGTTCTAAAAAACCTCAGTTTACTATTCATTCTGAAATTGCCACTATCCCATATAATCTAAAATCTAAGAATGTTTCTTTCAAGATTGCTTTTGATGATTCTTTTGTAGATAAGATTTTAACTCTAAAGAGAATAGGTTTTACTGTTGATAAGGATATTAAGATTAAAGATAATAAGGTAAACATCATGGATACTCTTGTTAACATTCTTAAAAAACTTCCCAGACCAATTCCTAAAAAATTGAATCAGTATGAGATAATTAGGGTTATTATTAGTGGTTTTGATTACTATGGTTATGATAAACAAGTTATTTTAGATGCTAGGATAGAATCTATTAATGAAACTGTTAATAAGGATACTGGAGTTCCTCCTTCTATTGTTTCTCAAATGATTGTAAATAATTTGATTAATAAGTCAGGTGTTTTTCCTCCAGAACTTATTATTAATGATAAACTATTTTTTGATGAATTATTTAAGAGGAATATTTTTATTTTTTGTAATGATAGGAGGATTAACTGATGAAGTTTGATTTTGTTGTTTTGGGAGCTACTGGTGATCAGGGAATGATTGCTTCTAAGGATTTATTGGAATCTGGTTATAAAGTTTTATTGTGTGGCAGGAATAAATATAGGATTAAGCAATTGTTAAGGCATAAGAATGCTAAATTTGATTATGTTAATGTCCGTGATATTAATAACACTGCGAAGGTTATTATTAATTCTGGTGCTAAAATTGTGTTGAATTGTGTTGAATTAAGGCTTAATATCAATGTTATGAAAGCTTGTTTGAAAGCTGGTGTAAATTATCTTGATTTAGGCGGTCTTCAAGAAATGACTATTCAACAGTATAAGTTTGATAATGATTTTAAAAAAAAGAAATTATTAGTATTATTAGGTTGTGGTTCTACTCCTGGAATTGCCAATGTTATGACAAGACATGCTGTAGGGCAGTTAGATTCTGTTGACCATATTGATTTAGGTTTTGGTTGGGATTCTAATATTAAAGAATTTGTTATTCCTTATTCTATTGAAAGTATTGTTTATGAGTTGACTACTGCTCCTGTTGCTTTGGAGAATGGAAAATTTGTTAATAGTAAGGTTTGTTATTATAAGGGTGTTACTAATCTTCGTGAGGTTGGTATGCAGAATATTTATTGTATTGTTCATTCTGAGGTTTTTACTTTCCATAAATATTTCAGGAATAAGGGTTTGAAGGGTGTTCATTATACTGCAGGTTTTCCTGAACACTCTCATAAGGTCTTGAAAACTTTGATAGATTTAGGTTTAGGCTCTAGTGATTTTGTTAAGATTGGTGGTAATGAGATTAAAATTATTGATTTTACTAGGGAAGTTCTTAAGAGTAATAAAAAGCCTAAAGATTATAAGGAAGTTGAGAATGTTTGGGTTAAGGTTATTGGTAAAAGATTAGGCAATAATAAAACAATTACTATGGAATGCATCACTAAAACCTTAAGTGGTTATGAATTTGCTGGTTCTAATATTAATACTGGTATGAGTATATCTATTATGGCTCAGTTATTATTTAATAGTTTAATTAATTCTATAGGCGTTACTGCTCCTGAGACTTGTGTTCCTTGTATAGAGTTTTTTAAAGAGCTATCTAAGAGAAGAATGTTTGTTTATGAAAATAATAAAAAAATAAATTAAGCTTCCTCAAATCTTTTCTCAGCTTCTTCCCAGTTTATTGCATTAAAGAATGCTTCTAGATAATCTGCTCTTTTTGTTCCATAATCTAGCATGAATGCATGTTCAAATACATCCATTATTAATATTGGTACACATCCTGCAAAATGTCCTGTATCATGTTCATTTATCCAGACATTGTATAATTTATCTGCCTGTTTGTCATAATACAATACAGCCCAGCCAATTCCCCTCATTGCTCCTGTTGCTTTAAATCCATTAACCCATGTTTCATAATTTCCAAACATTTCAGTTATTTTTTTATATAATTTACTTTGTTCATTAAGTTTTGATCCATCTTTCTTCATGTTTCCAAAGTAATACTCATGTAATCTCATTCCATTGAATTCCCATCCGAATCTTCTTTTTAGTTCAGCAAACTCTGGTGTACTTGCTTTTCCCTCTTTTACCATTGTCATCATTGTATCTACTAATTTGTTTGTGTTAGTAACATATCCTTGATATAATGTGAAATGATTTTTTAATAATTGATCACTAAATCCTTTTGTTCCTAATAGATGTTCATAATTTTTTGCTTCATATACCATTTTTTCCCCCAATTATATTTTCCCTACCAAGTCTAGTCCTGGTCTTAATGTTTTCTTTCCAGGTTCCCAGCTTACAGGACATACCTCTCCCTTATGTTGTGATACATATATTGCTGCCTGTAATTTTCTTAATAGTTCTTTTGTGTTTCTTCCCATGCTATTATCGTGTATTTCCATTGACTTTAATACTCCGTCAGGGTTTATTATGAAACTTCCTCTGAATGATAATCCCTCTTCATCAATGTATGTCCCAAATTCTTTGCATATTTTTCCTGTTGGATCTGCTATCATTGGATATTTTACTTTTTTTATTGCTGGACTATTATCATGCCATGCTTTATGTACAAATACTGTATCTGTACTTACACTTAATATCTCTGCTCCATGTTTTTTGAATTCTTCATATAAATCTGCTGCCTCTTCTAATTCTGTTGGGCATATGAATGTAAAGTCTGCAGGATAGAATAATAACACTACCCATTTTCCCTTTAGATCTGAGAATTTCATTTTTTTTGTGTTTTCATCATGAAAAACTTCGAATTCCATGTCTTGTATTTGTTGATTTATTTTTACCATTTTATTTTTCCTCCGAGAATATGATATTATTAATTAGTTCGTTTGCTTTTTATATTTTACTGTTCTTGATTAGGTAGTTTATATAAATTAGATTTATTTTAAATGTTGATATTAAAAAAGTTATAAAACAATATTTCCCTAATAATTAGTACCCTCTTACTTTTCCAAGTAAAATATTTCTCTCTATTGAAGCAACCATTCTTCTTGTTTTATTTACCACATCTGGATTTACTGAAACACTATCTATTCCTTCTTTTATTAAAAATTCAACTATTTCTGGATACTCACTAACACACTGTCCGCAAATGCTTACAGTTTTATTATGCTTCTTAAAACCTCTAATAATATTACTCATTGCTTTCATTACTGCAGGATTTCTCTCATCAAAATATCCCATCTTTCCTAGTTTAGCACTATCTCTATCTATTCCTAATATTCCCATTGTTAAATCATTGCTTCCTATACTTGCTCCATATATTGGTAACTCAGCAAATTCTTCTGGTATTATTGATATTGCAGGAACTTCAGCCATTAGATATACTCTGAATTCATGATTATTTATTAAATTAAATTCTTCTAATATCTTTAAACATTTTCTTACCTCATCTGTGTTTCTTACAAATGGCAGCATCACATGTATATTCTTTAATCCTTGTTCTCTTAATTTTTTTATTGCTTTTATCTCTAGTTTGAATGCCTCTACAAATTCTGGTGATATATATCTTGATACCCCTCTCCACCCTATTAATGGATTCTCTTCATGTGGCTCAAAATTACTTCCACCCTCTAAATTTTTGTATTCATTTGTCTTGAAATCTGAAAATCTTACAATAAGTGGTCTTGGATTTATTTCCTTAGCTACTATTTCTATTCCCTCTGCTAATTTGTCTATGTATTCTTGTTGTCTTCCTTGTTGTATCATATATAATGGATGTTTTCCTATCCTATCTGTGATTATGAATTCTATTCTCATCAATCCTATTCCATCAAAATGTAGTGATTTATACTGTTCCATTTTTTCTGGCTCTCCTAGGTTCATCATTATTTTTGTTCCAGTAATATAATTATCTTCTTCATGAGCATTTGCATTCAATACTTTTTCTTGTGTATTATTTTGTTCTTGAGTTTGTGCAGAAGTTTCAGTAACAATATTTACCTCTCCTCTGTATACTATTCCATTTGTTCCATCTACTGTTATTATATCATTATCATGTAATATTTGTGTTGCTTTTTCTGTTGCAACTACACATGGAATTCCCATTTCTCTGCTTACGATCGCAGCATGTGAAGTAAGACCACCTTCATCAGTAACGATTGCGATTGCTTTTCTCATTGCTGGCACAAAGTCTGGTGTTGTCATTCTTGTTACTAGTACATCTCCTGTCTCTACTTTGTCTAAATGATCCATATCATATACTATCTTTACTTTTCCTTTTCCAACTCCAGGACTTGCTCCCATTCCTTCTAATATTTTTTCAGAATTATTTGCACCGATATTTGTATTATCAACACTTTGCGTATTATGTTTATTTAATGTAGTAACAGGTCTTGTTTGTACTAGATAGATTTTATTATTTTCAATAGCCCACTCTGAATCCATTGGTTTTCCATAGTATTCCTCTAATGATTTTCCATATTTTGCTAATCCTATTATTTCATCTTCTGATAATTTCTGTTTTGTTCCTTCATATTCTGATAAGTTTTTCTTAACATTTTTTCCAGTATACTGGTCTCTATACAATCCATATTCTTGTTTTGCTGTTTTTTTACTTTTTATCTGTAAAGAACTCTTGTCTACAATATATGTATCTGGTGTTACCTCTCCTCCAACTACTACCTCTCCTAATCCAAATGCTGCCTCTATCATTATCTCTTCCTGATTATTTGTTGCAGGATTTATTGAAAACATTACTCCTGATTTTTCAGAATTTACCATTCTTTGTATTACTACTGCTATGAATACATTTTCTGTTAGAATATTATTTTTCTTTCTGTAATATATTGCTCTTGCTGTAAATAATGATGCCCAGCATTTCTGTACTGCTAATACAGTCTCCTCTCTCCCTTTTACATTTAAGTATGTTGCCTGTTGTCCTGCAAAGCTTGCAGAATTATGTGTTATTATACCGCCTAAACCTGATGAAAAATTTTCCACGCTAGGAACTGAGAAATCATAAACATATGAATCGCAATCCACTTCATCTATTTTGATTATTTCATCCCAAAAAATAGTATCACTAAACAAAGGTTCAGCTATTTGAACAGTACCATTACGCATTACCAATTCTTTAAATTTAGACAACCCATAATTAGGATATGTATTAATAGATTTATTATACGGAACAGAATTTTTAGCAAATCTGCCATTATTATCATAGTTCACATATTTTTTAATAGTTCTTTTTGTAACATTGCTTTCATAAAAAGTTTTTTTACAATTATAGCAATAATATCTTTCTAAAGTTTTATACCTGCTAGTTTTAGTTATAACTTCTGAACATAATGGGCATAAACATTCAGTCATTTCAGTTTTAGTAAGATTATCTTCTAATGAATTCCTAATTTTATTACGTATAATATCTGAAACTTTAATAGAATTTTTTAAGTCAAAATGTTTTTTAGTACTATTATAGTTTTTTATTGTAGTATTTAACTTTTTTAATTTTTCATTATGTAAAAATCCTATAGACTTAGAATATTTATTAAGTTCTTTTAAAGGCAGACTAATAATCCACTTTTTATGCCAGTTTTTTCTTATTGGTTCTTCTTCAGATATATAGAACTCTATTCCTAATAATTCTAATAATGTAGAAATTCCTGCAATTAGCTTTTCTGATGTTGAAGAACAACTAACTGTTTTGCCTATAGTTCCATCACCATCAAAATATCCTTTTAAATACTCTCCTATAATTTCATTAGGACAAGAGAATAAGAATGATGGAACCTGTTTAGTATAACATGTTTTGCCTTTGCCTTTTATTTTATTATCTGGAATACCAGAGTTATCATCCAAAAATCTTACTAAAGTCTTGCAATGATACCTTATAGAATGCTTATTGATTTTAATATTAGTATTTATTCCCAGACTATCCATAAATTTACTGGCATTTTCTATTATTTTTGAATTAGAATTGGATATTATAATAGAATTGCCATAAGTAGCACCTTCAGCAGCATAAAGACCTAAAAAATAAGCAAATTCTTTATTTATATTAAGATATTTAGGCAAAGATTGTTGTTTTTTCCATGCATGAGAATTATTGCTTTTAATCATTAGAAGATCATCTTTTTCAACTATATCTTTATTATTTATATAATCTAAAACATTTATTCTATCTTGAATAAGACCTAAAGAAGGCAAAGATTTTATTACTGGTAATTTTTCTCCACTTTTAAGTTCAGATATTTGAATAACTTTAGGTTGTAAATTTTCCTCATCTAGTACTATTAAAGTATGATTTGCAGATATAGTAATTTGTTTTCCAGTTGAAGTAGTAAGTTTAAAAAGTTTTTTATCAACTCTATGTTTATAAAGATGGGATGCTTTTTTCCATTCAACATTAAAATTATCCATTGCAGGGACATAAATTTGATCATCAGATTTAATAATAGAAGCAAGCTCTTTCATTCTTCCAAAAAAAGGTTTATCATTAAGTTTTACAAAAACAAAATCATTTTCAGAAATACTTTCTTGGTCTTCTGCATTTGCTGAACTTCTTACTGCTACAAATGGTAATTCTCTCCCTGTTTTTATTAAACTCGTTAACGGATTATTACTTATTACTTTGCTTACAGCTCTATCAACATTCAGGTCTTCATATGATCCAATAACAGCAGTTTTTATCTCTCTTGGCATTTGTGCATCTAGTATTATCTCTTGTATCTCATTTGATGCTTTCTGTAATTTTTCTGTATCTTCTACATCTAGATCTTTTACAACATTTAATATTTTATTTTGTATTCCTGTATTTTCTACAAAATATTTGTATGCTTGTGTTGTTACTACAAATCCTGGCGGCACTGGTAACTTGATATTATACATAACACCTAAATTACATCCCTTACCGCCTACTATTTGATTATCGTTTTTTGTTATATCAGAAAACCATGCTATTATTTGCAATATTACACCTCTTTATGTTATGAACTAAAATTTAAGAATTATTAAATGTTTTTATTTATTCATCTATTGATCTGGTAGGCCTAACTATTAATTTATCACTAATATCCATTTCTATCCTTTTATAAACATCATCCCTAATCTCAGAATCTATAGAATCATCCATTCTTAAGGTATGCATAATGCTATCAAATAACTCAACAAATTCAGATTCTTTTAATAAACCTAAATAATGGTTATAAGAGTATTGAAATGATCCGTCTTCTCTTCTCATATCAACATCGTCATCTTCATAGTCTTTATATCTTGCCATAGATTATTATTAGAAAGAAACATTTAAAAATCTAACTCTAAGCTTTTACAACCACTTTTTCTAACTTTACAGGTATCTTTTCTACCTCTATCATGCATTTTCCAGGTAATCTTGATGTTGCACACATTAATGCTTCACTTGCTTTTCGTATTCCTGCTTCATTTACATGTGCTATGAATATTGGGCTTCCTGTTTTTATTCTTGCTGCTGTTCCTATTACTTTTCCAAATGAGTGTGCCATTCCTGTCTGTAGACGATCAGCATGTGCTCCACCTAACATCTTGTTCTCTCTGAATCCGTGGTGTGGGTATGGTACTAATCTTAAAAAATATCCTGTTCCTAATGCTTCCTGCAATCTTCTGTTTACTACCTGTCTTGAACTCTCTAATGAATTGTGTCTTATCTGTAATGTATTTTTTGATATTAATTTGACTTTATATTCAAATACTGATTTTTTATCTCCCATCTCAAATCTGCTTATCTTGTGTGGTGGTATTGCTTTGATGTATCCTTTTGATTTGAATTTGGACTTTCTAGTATAAGCTCTATTCTTTATTTTTCTATAACATCTAAATACTCTTAATCCTACCATATTCTCTAGTGATTTAGATTGCCTTTATAAGTTTTTTCGTTTTAAAATAGAAATAATTTAATTCAATGAAACTTTTGTTCCTATGCTCTGTCCTGGTAATCCTTTCTCGAATTGTACTCTTAATCCACCTAGATTTCCATGGATATTTGATACTACACCTTTGATCTCTTTTCCTGATGGGCTTTTCCATACTACTACTTTATTCATTAATGCTTTAGCTTTATCTTTATTATCTACACCAGGTACTTTTACTATCATCTGGTATCTTCTCTGGGTTCTTACTCCCCTTCTGTAATGTACTATCTGTCCTTCCATATATTTTGAATTTTGCTTTGATTTAAAAAGCTTTTGTTAAGAAATAATAATAGATTTCTAGGTTATAGATAATAGAAGACACCTCCGAAACCTATTTAAATACTATACTATATTCAATATTATAGCCTGGCAGAGAAAATCACTCAACAGAGCCACGATGTTAATATCAAGCTATGAAGCTTGGGAGTTAATGTCAGGCAACAAAAACAAAATAACTCATAATCATAGGACGAGAATAATATTCATTCACATTCAACTAAAAAATTCAGAAGCTGGATATGACTTAATAAGAGGGGATTCATTGTAAGTAGAGTACAGTAAAATTACTGTATTATTCTTGTTCTAAGGAAATTGTGGGAGGAGAAAATAAAATGGGAAAAATAAGCCCTGTATCTACAAAATACATTATACACACAAATATTAGTATTGAAGGAATTGTTGACAGACCAGATGTTATTGGTGCTATTTTTGGCCAGACTGAAGGTTTTTTAGGTCAAGACTTAGAATTAAGAGAGCTTCAAAGATCAGGTAAAATTGGCAGGATTGAAGTTAAATTAGAGAATAATAATGGCAAAAGTAATGGTCAGATTATTATCCCTTGTTCTCTAGACAAAGCTGAAGTTGCGATTATAGCAGCTGCTCTTGAGACTATTGAACGTATTGGTCCTTGCAACTCTAAAGTTGGTGTTGACAAGATTGAAGATGTTAGAGTTTCTAAGAGAGGCTTCGTTATTGCTAGAGCTAAGGAATTATTGATGAATTTGCAGGCTAATGTTTTGCCAGACTCTCAGGAAATCACTGAGGAAGTTGCTCAGAGTGTTAGGATGATGGAAGCAACAGAATGGGGTCCTGATAGGTTGCCTTGCGGTCCTGGTATTGAAGAATCTGAAGACGTAATCTTAGTAGAGGGTAGAGCAGATGTTCTTAACCTTTTGAAGAATGGTTTCAAGAATGTTGTTGCTATCAATGGAACTAGTATCCCAGACTCTATCAAGAACTTATGCAGACGTAAGACTGTAACTCTTTTTGTTGACGGTGACCGTGGTGGAGAGATTATTATCAAGGAACTTACTGAATCAACAGAGATAGATTACATTACTAAAGCTCCTGCTGGTAAGGAAGTTGAGGAATTGACTAAGAAAGAAATCCATACTTACTTGAGAGCAAAAATTGCTGCTGAACAGTTCAGGTTCGAGTTAGACAATAAGAAGTCAGGTATGCACTCTCAGAACACTATTAGGAAGACTAATATGAGAGAAGTTCGTGATGACATGAAACAGCAATATAACAGGGATAATAGAGAGAGAGAATCTTTCCAGAGACCTGTAAGTGTTGTTGAACAACCTAAGCTTGACCAAAAGTTTAAGGATTCTTATAAAGAGATGCTTGAATCTTTAGTTGGGACTCGTGGAGCTTATCTTTTAGGTAGTAATTCAAATATTTTAGGCAAAGTTCCTACTACTGAATTAGAAAGTACTTTAAAAGCTATGAACAATGTTGAAGCTGTTGTCTTTGATGGTGTTATTACTAAAGAATTAGCTAGGGTTGCAGAGACATCTCATGTTAATTTCTTGGTGGCTATGACATCTAAGATATTGCCTAATGAATCTAAAGCAAGGATCCTTACTCATAAGGATCTTTAATTTTTTATTTTTTTAATTGAAATGATCATGATGAGTATCTCTTTTTAATTCACTTATCATTAAGTTTGTTTCATATAAGAATTCTTTACAAGTATAAAACTTAGAAGAATAAGTATCATCTTGCTATAATAAATAATGTCATATGTGTTTCTTCACTAATCTTGAGCTAGATCATCTAAGAATTTTTGTGAAGCTCTTTTCATAGCTATTGAGGATATAGGATTTAATAAGTCAATAGGTATCATAACATTATATTCAGCTCTGCTATTTACACTCATTAGTTCATTACATGAATATCTATCTGGACTTTCTGCTCTAGCAACAATACATTTCATTTCTGCTTCAGCATTATCATTTTTTAATGAAGATAATTGTAAATCATAAGTATCATTATATTCTGCTAATTTATATCCTGCTGGAAATGCAGGTGTTACTGCTACTCCAATTAATATTAAAGTTTTTAGTGTTCTATTCATTTTATTTACCTATATTCTATAACATACCATTATTTATAAATCTATCGAATTGTAACTTCTTATAAGTAGTTATCCTTTATACCAGAAAAATAATGTTAATGTTTTTGATTCTAATCTATTTAAGTCTGTTATTGAAGATTCTGATGGTGGTGTTGTCACATCTTCCACTGATATGCTTACTGCTTTTGTATATACGTCCTTATCTGTTGGTAGATTCTTATTGAAATTATTTATGCAAGTGTTTTCATTTCTTTTACAAGTATCAGCATTTTCAAGACATGATTGTTTATTAAAGGAATTACCATCACATCCTGCACATAATACTTTTTCATTATCACACGTCCCTTTCTCTCCTGTAGTATCTGTTTCAGCTCCGTCATTTATTCCAAACCTGCAATTTACTGCATCTCCATCATCATTTAATGTGCATAATCTAACACCATGGCTCCAGGGAAAGAATGGTGGTGAATTTCCTGTTATTAATTTATTTATACAGTTTATTCCTATATCTCTTGGACTTAGTATGCAATCTCTGAATGCTGGATCATTTTGTGCCTGTTTTATTATAGTATCCATTGTTGTCTCTAAATCTTCAGGTACTGCAGTATCACTTGGTTTTGATGGGAATACAGCTAATAAGAATCCGAATACTATTATCACTGCTATTATTGCCTCTAATATTTTCATGAACCCTTTTTTATTCATTTACCACACCTTTATGCTCACTAATACTGGCACTCTTAATCCATCATCTGTTAATACAAATGTATTGAATTGTCTTGCAAAAACATTAGCATTTACTGGCAATAATTTATCATCTGGGAAGCTTATTGAATTATGTTGGTCTATTGTATAGATATCTATCTTGAATTCTTTTGATTGTGGGAATCCCCATTTTTCTTTTATGCATTCATATCCTTTAAGACCATTATTACAACTATCTTTATTTAATTTAGAAAATTTATATGTTGATAATCCTCTTAGTTTCTCTTTTATCCCTATTGTATATTTTGCATTACATTGATCAGTACTCTTTTCTGCCTGTGGAGTTTTCTTATCTGGATTAACAACACATGCATTATAATTATAGATTGTTCTAAGTTCATTTCTATTTTTGCTTCTTATATTCCCATTCATGTTTATAGGATCTTTTGAATATAATAATACGTATTTGCTGTCTCTCTCTCCTGTTCTACCTTTTATTATTACACCTTTTATTGCTATCTGTCCGTCTTCTACTTTCTCAAATTTGTTTGAATATCTATTATCAGCCATTATTGTTGCAGGTATGCAGTTATCACTATTACAGTTCCTTACACTGCAATATTCTTTCAATAAGTCTATATGAACAGTTTCCTCTGGTGTTGGATTTTCTATATCCCCTATATTTTCACAATCAGTCTCAGTATCAGCTTTAGAATCCCTATCCATCTCTTCAACAAACTGTTTTCCTTCTTCATCTGTTGTTATTCCAGGAACATATAACAATTCCATATTATATTCTTTAAGATCTTTTATTGCATATTTTGGACTTGTTGTATCATCTAATGGTTCTGTCTCTCTAAGGAATTTGTCTCTATTAGTTTCATCCATCTGTATATATTGATAAGGTAATTCAGGTGTTAATATATTTAATAATATTGTATCTAATATCATATTAATTCTACTTCCAGCAGGTATTATTGTTGATTTATCAGTATTTGGGTCTGGATATGGTATTGGTTCTATGAATATTGGTGTTTTTGTTATCTCCCATTCTAGATTATTGTTCATGTTCTCATTTACTATATCTATTAATGTTGAATAATCATATACTGGATTTACTCCTGGCTTAAATAATACAAATATTGCCATTATGCTTAAGAGAAATAATCCTATACCAATTATCCAGTCTATCTCATTCCCTACACCTTTTTTATTATTCATTTCTTATTCAGCCACTCTTTTTTTATTAATAGTAATAATGCTATTGGTCCTTGAGGTGCTACGATTCCAGATAATGTGCTGCTTATCAGGTATCCAGAGACTATCATTATTATTGAATGTTTTAATCCTGAAATGAAATCTCCTTCTGAGAATTTTCCTATCATTAATCCTGCGAATAATCCCTGTACTATTATTGTTGCTGTGAATATTGGTCCGAATTCAACTCCTGAACTTCCCCCACCTCCAGCTCCTGCACTTACACCTATTCCTCCTAACCCCTGTCCTATCTCTCCCCCTATTGTGCTTAATTTAGGAATTAGATATACCTGCATCACTATCATCACTATCACGAAAACAAAGAATATTATATATCCCTGTACTGTCTGTGAGTATGAATTGCTTTTTCTCTCCTCTTTTACCTGTTTTATTTCTAGTACTGATGTTGTTACTGCTTCTAATACAGATCCCATATCCCCGCCGCTTTTCTCTGCCTGTATTACTATTGCTATGCTCCTGTTTATCACCTCATTTTTTGTATCATGTGCGAATATTGTGAATGCATCATGTAATGGATATCCCCACTCTAATTGGTTTGCTAATTTTTTTACATAAGGTGTTAATGCCCCTAAATTTGTGTTTGATACATGCATTATTGCTTGTGGTATTGTTACTCCTGATCTTACTGTCTCTACTAAGCTTCTTACCAACTCTAAGAATTTCACCTCTAATTCTTTCTGTCTCTCATTCTCATGTAATATATCTAAGAAAAATAATATTCCCCCAATCAATACTGCGATTACTATTATTGGATTAAAATACCAGGCTTTTGGTCCTATATCTCCTGTAAAATTAAAAAATAATAAGAAATCTAATACTATCAATACAAATGCAATTCCTAATGCAATATAATGTTTTGTTGTTATTTCTATTTTCATAATCCCTTCTGTGATGAACTCACGAATATCATGAATCCTATATTTAGCATTGGCAAGAATACTAGTATTCCTATCCATGCTGCTGTAGTTACAGGCAATCCAGCAATCTTTCCACCTATTGAATTTATTATAGCAAATGTTATCAGTAATAATAATGGTGAAGCAATTAATAATGCTGTATATACCTCTGAATATGTTGATAGTGCTTCCACCTGTTTTTTCCTGTCTAACTTATAAGTGTTTAATGTATCAGCTGCTTTCTCTTTCAGATAATCTTTAAGATCTCCCCCAGTCTCTATTGTTGATATCATTCCATTAAGTAATTCTTTTAATTCCTTGCTTGGTGTTGTTGCTGCTACATTCCTTAA
>Ga0066339_107_pt1 | contig 79533 bp, 100 predicted proteins | sample RifGroA2_FD_59253 | JGI IMG/M metagenome (GOLD analysis project Ga0066339, IMG submission 59253) | Archaeon GW2011_AR18 | reverse complement strand
AAGCTATGAAATAGCAACAGTAGGACTATACCAACTAAAGAAAAAATTAGATAAAAATGAGATAGAGAAATTAACACTAAACTCATTCAAGGAATTAGAATCATTCAAAAAATTAAAAGCAAACAGAGATGCAATAGTAGAATCACAAAGCAGACTAAAAACAAGAAGATGAAGAAATCAACTAAATCTAATTTTTCATTCATTACTTCTATTAATTTTTAAATTTAAAAAGCCTTTACCAATAATTTCCGAAAACTTTACAAAAATTCTGAAAGATTTACAAACGATAATTATGTTGACGGGATGTTAAAAAGAATAAAGAATTGAAGCTTAATATGCCAAAGGCACGAATATCATCACCTATAGCTTTTTTGCCTACTACTACGTGCTTTAGAATCGTTAGGTTTTCTTTGTTCTTTAGTTCTAATATCTGCAACGAGTAAGTTCCTATCATAATCTAAGAATGTTTTCTTTAGTTTTTTATTGAATTCAACTAAAGCTCTAGCAATAGCTAATCTTGAAGCTTCTGTCTGTCCTTGAACTCCGCCACCAACAACTCTAACATGAATATCAACCTTAGAAGCAATATCCTCAGATAAAACCAAAGGCTCCATAATCCTATCATGAAGAATCTGCGGCTTAATATGTTTTAATAACTGATTATTAATCTTGACAATACCCTTACCAGGAAGTAATGTAGCTCTAGCAACTGCTTCTTTTCTCTTACCAATAGTCTGAATAACTTTTTGTTTAGCAGCTGCCATTATTGAACGTGTTTACTCCCAAGATGTTTAGATACATCGTTTAATTTTAAATAGTTAAGTGTTCCAAATTTAGAAGCATCTGGAAGAGATATCTTGTCAAATTTCTTGCCCTGATAATTAACAGGAACACCTAAGAAACATTGAACTTTCTTGAAAGCATTAACCCCTCTTTGTTGTTTGTAAGGAAGCATACCCCTAATAGACCTTCTAACAATCCTGTCAGCCATCTTAGGATAGAAAGGACCATGATAAGGGTGACCTCTCTCGTGCTTAGCCTTGAATGATTCTAATAAGAAAACTTTCCTGCCTGAGATAACAACTTTTTCACAATTAAGAATAATAACTTCTTCACCATCTAAAGATTTCTTAGCTGCAAAAGATGCCAATCTCCCAAGGACTAAGTTTGTTCCATCGATTATCATAATATGAAAGGGAACAAGGAGGGCTTTTTAAAGGTTTTGGATAGAAAGTATTTTAGAAAAAAGAATATGAATAAACATTTAAAAGCTTAACCAATAATTCTAACTTTCTTGCCTTTAGGATTAGAAGTCATTAATTCTTTAATTGTAATAGCTTTACCTTTAGCATTAATTTTTGATTTAGCTGCATCTGAAAACTTAAGAGCTGCTACTGTAATTTTTTTAGAAAATTCACCGTTAGATAATACCTTACCAGGAACTAAAGCTACTTCACCATCTCTAGTAAACTTGTTAATACGAATTAAATCAACCTCTCTTCTCTGTCTGTTAGGTTTAGATAAATCAAAAGCAACTCTCTTCCATAAATTTACTTTTTCTTTATTAGATAATTTTCTAAGATCAATAATTAAGTTAGTTAAAGCTAAACTTGAAGGTCCTGTTCTGTTTACCATAAATAGATGGAAAAATAATGTATTTATAATATTATCGGATTAATCATACACCTGATATAGATGCTTACCACCAGGAATATTATTCTTCTTATCAATAGTAACATCTAAAACCCTGTGTTTATGCCCTGCGATTATACTCTTAGCCCTCAAAGTTTCAGGATCATAATAGGAGAACTGATTAAAACCTTGAGATTTCAGGTATCTAAGGAATAAAGTAGAGGAAACATTGAACATATCAAATAAAGATACTCTAAAAGGGTCATAGTTAATAAAACGTTTTTTATGACCTTCGAACTCTTTTAAAAAATCAGGGAATGACAATAAGAATTGTACTTTTTTAGTCTTGCCTTCAGGATCAGTTTCTTTTCTATAATATTCTAAAATCATCCTAGCTTTTGCTTTAGGATTATCAATGAATAAAAGCTTAGAATTTTCATGACGAACAACAGCATACCAAGGATTATCACGAACATATTCAGCATCAAGTTCTGGACTATCTACTAAATCTTTTGATAAAAGCATTTCTAAATATTCAGATCTAGAAGCATTAATATCTGTCAAAAATTTTAAGTTATCTTCAAGATGAGAAATCCTCCTTCTGAATGAATCAATAGAATTTACATCAAGAAGATTAACCTTAGATGCCTCTGCCTTAAGCCTTGATGATAATGTACTAATACGAGCATTAATCTCTGCAGGAGTGTGATATGCAGTATAACTAAGAGGATCAGTAGAGAGTATATCATCATCAATAATATCTAATGAAGATAACCCAATACCTTTAGGAGTTTTAGTTGGACTTACATCATATATTAGAGTTGAACCTATTATTCTACTACCACCTACAACAATACATTCTATATTAGGATAACGTTTTATATCACCAAACTTTTCAGGAAGGACAAAAAGCTCAACAGGCTTAATACCTCTTGCAGATACTATTTCGATAAGATCACTATCAGAAGCATTGTGTGGAGCATTAACTACATTGACATCTTTATCTAAGATTAATCTTATACTCGGTCTTAAAGGCTGAATAGTTTCCATTAAGTGGTAGTAAAAAACAAATAATTTATAAACTTTATGAAAAAAATGCGGGGAACAGGCAGAACGCCTATAAATTAAACCGTTGGATATAATCGCCTTAATTTATTTTTAATAAGTTGTTATTAGTATCGCTGTTTAAATATTCTTCTGTTATTTTAGTATTTCAATTACTCTTTTTATTTCTTCTGGAGTGTGATTTAATTGTATGCTTGCTTTTTCGTAATCTTCATTAGTTATGCTTTTTATTGCCTTGTTTATTTTTTCTTTAGAAATAAATTGTGGAACATTTGATGATAAATCTCTTACGTTTCTTCCAGAATACCACAGTAAAGCAAATATGTCGCAGATGTCTTTTGTTTTTTTGTGTTCTTTATCTCTTTGTGGCATTGCGTTTAGTTTTGTTGCTAGTAATAGTTCTGGTTTTGGTAATAATAATTTCTTATTGAACTCTTCTAGTTCTTCTCTGTAGTCTTGATTTTCAAATGCGAATGATAATAGTGGTTCGTCTGCTGGTGTGAACTTGAATACTTCTTTGAAGTTTTTAGGAATAAAGTCTACTAATGGGTCAACGTACATTTGGAATATGTTATGGCTAGGAATAGTTTTGCTGTTTGTTAGTTCTTCTTCTGTTTCTGTATGTATTTCTTTTAGTAGCCTAAATGATATTGACTTAAAGTTTAATTTATTTTGTAAAATATCTAAAGATTTTGCTAGTACTGAGTTTTTCATTTGTTCTATGCTAGAGTTTTTGTCTAAGTGGAATCCTAGGTCTATGTCTCTGCTTCCTAGGTATGGTCTTCCTTGTGCTTTTTGGAATTTTTCGTTTACGTGGAAGAATACTGCCCATCCTCCTAGTATGCATATTGGTTCTTGTAGTGCTTTGATTACTTCTTGTAGGTATTTGTATGATGTTTTTGTTTCGAATTCTTTATACATTTGCTTTTAGTTTTTTTATTAGCATTTCTGCTGCTTCTTCAGCTGGTCCTCCTTCTTTGTATAAGTCTATTATTAGTTGCGGTAAGCTTACTATCTGCATCTTGTTTATTTTTCTTTTATTGTACATTACATGATGGTCTGTGATTATTATTCTTGTATTACCTTTTCCGTATAGTCCTCCTTCTTCTGTTAATATTTTATGCCATTTTTGTAGGTCTTCTTCTTTTATGTAGAAGTCTAGTCTTGATGGGAATATATACCTTTGTAAGACATTTTCTGCGTAGTATGTTGTTATTGCATAATCTAAATTTGTTTTTTTTAGTATTCTTATTGGTTCTTGGATTAAGTATTCTCTGTATTTTTTTGGTTTTTTATATATGCTTAACCAGTATTTTAAGAGTTTAATTTTATCTATAACTTTAGTTTCTTTAACTAACTTTTCTTTTTCTAGTTTTCTTAGGAATAATATCACCCATTGCCTTGTGCATTCTGCTCTTTTAGATAATTCATTCTTGCTTAAAACATTATCTTCAGATAGTAATACTCTTAATATCCTGTCTTGTTTATGTCCTTTCATAACATGTAATTATCTAGCTAAGTATATAAAGCTTACTTACATGTAACTATCTAGGTTATTTATAAGGAATAGTTACTCTATGAACCCTTGGAGTTTATTGCGGGGAACAGGACTTTCGTTTTTTCTTTAGTTTTTTGCCGAAGCTTTTTTCTAAAAAGATTCAATTCGAACCTGCGAAGGCACTAAGCCGTTAGATCCTTAGTCTAATACGTTTGACCGCTTCGCTATCCCCGCGTAATAAATTGTAAATAAAAATAGTTTTTAAACATGTCGCAATCATTTAATCTTCTTAACATTAACTTTATCCTTACTTACTTTAAGAGGATCAACTATAATTTTATCATGTTTCACTGGTTCTAAAATAATATCATGCGATGGCTTGCTTATTACTTTAATCTGATAATGTTCTTTTTCATCTTCACTACCAATAGACTTGCTTTGTTCATCAATATGCTGCTTCAATTCTTCAAGATTTTCAGAAGACCTTTTAGTGAATTTTACTTTATTAAGAGCAATATCAATAGCTTTCTCTCTTGAAAAATCTAAAAATAGTGAAGGATTACCAGAAGATTTTTTATAAATCATTTTAAGATCATTACTAGAAAATGGTTCTGTATCCTTACCATTACAACCTTCAATACGCTTCTTAATCATATCAACACAAGAATCAAAATCCATATTATCAAGAACAATCTTCAAAGGTTTTTCCTTAAGAGACAATTTATCAAAGAATTTTTTTGAAGAACTTAAAATAAACTGGGCTTTCAGATCATTAGATAAAAGATAATTTATAAGACCGATATTTTCAGGAGATAACTTATCCACATCATCCATGATAATAACATAATGCTTAGAACTTATCCTAGAATTTAGAAAATCAACTAATTTTTTATAATCAATACTAATATTATTCATTAATGAAGAGATAATAGACTTGAGGTTTTCATCAGATACTAAATTTGAGAACTTCTTAATACTGAAAGGCAATTTTTCCTTAAAACTTAAAAAACCATCAATAAGAGAGTGAACTAATTGATTATAATTCATTGAACTATCAAGAGATATAACATGAAGTTTAGGATATGAAGCTAATTCATGCTTAACCCATTTAATAATAGATGTCCTACCCATACCCTCATCTGATTCTATAAAACAAGATCTCTTATTCTCAATAATAAAATGATTGATTTTCTTTCTTTCTTCTTCATAACCAGCAATGAAAGCATCAATAGGAACAGGAATAGATTTCTTAAAAGGATCTGCAGACCATGAAAATTCCTTATACCAGTAATAGATAAACTGCCTCTCTTTCTTAACTTCCATCAAATATATTTTTAATTAACATATTATTAAAGTTTACTTTTATATTCATTATCTAAAGAATCAACAATATTCTCCCAAGTGAAATTCTTAACTCTTGAATAACCCAGTTTAGAATATTTACTCCTTAATTTAGAGTCATTAGTCAACAATGATAACTTGTTCTTTAAATCATCTAAATCATTATCTTTGAATATTAAACCTGCATCATCAACAACCCAGGGAATACCTCCTGAATCAGAGGCAATAACTGCAAGTTTTTGAGAGAAAGCTTCTAATAAAACAATACCAAAAGCATCATAATGAGATGGAAATAAGAAAATATCTGCAGAACTGAATAAATTTAATTTTATCTTTTCATCAACATCGTTCATAAAAATAAGATTGTTTAGATTTAATTTTGAAGATAAATTTTTAAGATTATTTAATTCACCAGCATCAGCACCAGCTATAATAAATTTAACTTTAGGAAATAATTCAGCTATATGAACAGTCAAATCCAACCCTTTAGATTTATGCATCCTTGAGAAACTCAAAACAACTAATTCTTTATTTTTAATAGAATATTTTTTTCTTATTAAATCACCATGTCTTAATTTTAGATAATCTTTAGGAATAGCATTAGGAATCAATTTTATTTTATTATCATCAATGTTGAAATTCTTTTTAATCCAAGAAATTTCAAGACCATTAACGGCTATAAGTTTATCATATTTATGAAGAAGAAATTTACCAATAGTCTTATCGAAAACTGGAATAATAAAATCCATAAATTTAGATCTTAAACCGTAAGGATAATCAGGCCAATGTAAAGTCATGAAACATTTAGATTTAGTAAATAAAACAGCTAAATTATGAACATGCCTATAAGAATGAACATGAACAATATCAAAATTAGAATTAATAATTTTATAAAGAACAAAAGGAAAAACAGGAGAAAAAGTATCTAATTTAAACCAAGTATTGAATCTTTTAATCTTAATACCTTGATAAATTTCTTCTGAGCCTAAAGTTTTACCAACTCTGGAAGAATTAGATGTAAAAACATGAACATCATGACCTTTACTAATAAGACCTTTAGCTAATTGTAAAACATGCTCTTCCATGCCCCCTTTGACAGGATAGAAAAAAGGAGTAATAAAACAGATTTTCATAAAAATAAAGTAGAATAAAAGAATAAAAGGTTATTGGATTAAGACTTATTTGGTTCTTTACCAATATGCAGAAACATAGTAATATCATCTTTATTTTTTGTATAAACAAAATGATAAGAATTAGCGTCAAAATCAGTTGCCTTACTTTCAAAAACTCCAACATGAACTCTTTTTCTTAAGACATCTAAAGTCACTCCTCTATCTAAAGCACGATATGAATCATATAAAATAAAGAAAAGTCTTTCACCATCATCAAGATCATCAGGATAATCAAATTTCATATAAAATACAAGATATGAAAGTTTAAAAGATTAACTTTGGTAAATCTCCAACAGATCCTTAGCAATATTCTCCCATAAAAATTCTTTAGATTTCTTAATATTATTCTTCGATATCTTATTCCTTAAAGATTTATTATTAATTAATAAAGTTAATTTATTTTCTAGTTGTTCTAGATTATTAAAATCAAATAAGAAGCCATTAATATTATCTTTAATCAAAAACTTACCACCCTCAGTCTTGCTAGAGACAATAGAATTACCAAAAGCCATAGCCTCTAAAATAGTAATACCAAAAGCCTCCCATTTACTAGGAAAAGCATAGATATGAGATGATTTAAGAACATTATATTTAATTTCATCAGAACCGCCAGAAAATAAAACACGATCATTTAAATTAAGAACTTTAACTAAAGATTCAAGCCTTTCTTTATCTTCACCTTTTCCAAAAATAATGAAAAGAACATTCTTAGATAATTTAGGAAGAACTTTTATTACCTGATCAAGACCTTTGTATTCTTGAATTCTTCCAACATAAGAGATAATAATTTTATTCTTTAAATCATATTCTTTTACAAATTTCGAATTATCAGCTTTATTAAAAATATTTTTAGGAATGCCATTAGGAAGGTAGACAATTGAATCAGCTTTGAAACCTTCATCAACTAACCAAGATTTTTGAGAGGGATTAACTTGTAAAACCTTATCATAAATACTATTAGTAAGTTTAACAACTGGTTTTACTAATCTTTTAAAAATCCTGGCATGAAGTGGATAAGAATCAAGAGCCATAAAAGGACCATGAGGTGTAATGACTAATTTCAGTTTCTTATTAAATAATTTCTTAAATAAAACAATAAGATCATGCCATAAGAAACCATAAGAGTGAACATGCAAAACATCAAGATCAGTCTTCATAATATTAAATAGCATAGAAGGATAAAAAGCTAAATAATAACCAAACCTGAAAAATTGTCTAGAACGATGAACATGAATATTATCAACTATTTCATAAGATTTTAAATCACCTTTATGAGAAGTGAAAACATAAACTTCATTATTTTTAGATAACTCTTTAGCAAGATAGAAACAATTATTCTCAGCCCCTCCCTTTACAGGATAAAAATATGTTGAAATAAAACCGATTCTCATAATATATTAACTTGAGAAATACTTAAATAGCTTTTTATACACAACCTGATTAATTCTCAATATCACAATCATCATTAGCTTCGTGCTTGCAATTATCACCAACACAAATCTGAACATTGCCACAATCAGACTGGGTAACTTCGTTCTTATCTTTAATACTTGCACCTGTATTATACGTATTAGAACAACCAGAAATAACACTAAGAACAATGAATAATAGAAGAATAATCACGCCAATTTTCATAATAAAAGAACTGATTCAAAGGTTAATAAAAGTTTCTATACAGAAATGCTACAAGTAGTAGTAAGGTTTAAATATAGTAGCTTTTTAGCAACATTCAATGACTAATATGAAAATCTTCAACAAATGGGATATAACAGGAATTGAAGTAAAAGACCCTGGATTGAAAAGATATCTAGTATTACCAAATCAATTAGTCCCAAGAACATTTGGAAGAAACAGCAAGTCAAGATTCGGAAAGAGCAAGAACAGCATAGTAGAAAGGCTAATGGGAAAAATCCTAGTAACAGGACATAAAGGAAAAAAACACAACAGAACTTCAGGAACATTCACAGGAAAAGGAATACATGCTTACAATCTAGTATTTAATACATTAGAGATAATAGAAAAAGAGACAAAAGAGAACCCAATAAAAGTATTGGTAAAAGCAGTAGAGAATGCAGCTCCAAGAGAGGAGATAACAACAATAGAGTATGGAGGAGCAAGATATTCACAATCAGTAGACTGTGCACCACAAAGAAGAATAGATATAGCATTAAGACAGATAACACAGGGAGCATACTCAAAAAGTTTTGGATCAAAAAGAAAGATACATGAAGCATTAGCAGATGAAATAATAAAAGCATACAGACTAGACCAGGGAAGCCAGGCAATATCCAAGAAATTAGAATTAGAGAGACAATCAGACTCTTCAAGGTAAATTACTATATTATAAGAATATTAATAAAATACTAGTTACTATAATAATAAAATGAGAGATGATGAATTTCTAAAACAGAGATTAGAAGCAATGTGGGAGTTCTTATTTCCAGATGTGAAAAGAGCAAACACAGTAGTCATAAGATTCAAAGGAAAATGGAGAAACAAATTCGGACATATCAAAAGACTAGGAAATGGAGATAGTGAGATAATAATAAATTCACATTTCAAGAATGAAAAAGTCCCAGAATACATTATAGATACAACAATAGCACACGAATTAGTACATTACATGCATGGATTCAATAGCCCATTACCAAGAATGCACAAACATCCACATAAAGGAGGGATAGTAAATAAGGAATTAAAGAAAAGAGGATTTGGGAACATGATAAGTCTAGAAAGAAAATGGGTGAGGAATGAGTGGAGAAATATGGTTAAAGAAGAATACAAGCCAAAAATTAGAGAAGAAAAACCAAGATTTTTCAGATGGTTCTAAGCAACTTTTTCATGAATATATCCACTAGCTAATGAATCTAGATTATAGTCTAAAGTTTTTTTAACATGCGTTACATATCTATAAACTTCTTTTTGAACAGCATTAATAGCATCATGTTCATCACCATCTGCTGTAAATGTTTTATTTCCAGGAATAACTCTAAGAGGAAAACGATCTGATAATTCACTACTCAAGGAAACCCTAACTACTGCTTCTCTGAAATGCGCTTTTTCTTCATAAGTTATAGAGATAACATGATTATCATAAATTGTTTCATTTTTAACACTAGAACAACCTGTTGTATTATTCCTGATAAAAGTTTCTGTCCATCTTCCCTGAATTCCTGTACATATAGAATAAGAGTCGCTTATTGGTGCCATTTCTAACTATTATTAAGATAACACCTTATTTATATTCATATTGAATTCATTCTATAAGCCTTAGAAAGCCATTATTTGTGCATTATGAATTTAGAATATTTTTTACAATTCAAACAATAATAAACAACCATGCCATTACGAGTCCTAACACGATAATTACCAGAAGAAAAATAAGAATAACAGTGCTTACAATATCTTCTTTTTAACTCTTTAGGAATAGGAGTATTAACTTTCATAGCTAATCTACGAGCCTTACGAACATAATCGTCAGGATTCTTAACAGACTTAGCTTTATTGAATAATTCATAAATCTTATCTAGGAATTCTTTTTTTAGAGAGATTTTAGATTTTTTCATAACAATTACAAAATATATTAAGTATAATAATATTTCCAGTAGCTAATTAAGTAAATTATTTTGCAAGAAGATTAGAATATTAAAACATCATAAAATGTCTTCTCTCCACTGGACACGACAAACTTGCGCGCCAGGTTTATAAACAAAAAATTCCAAGTTAATAAGATGTTAACAAAAGAAATGGCTAGATGTATAGCAAAGATAAGTGGAGACGGAAACTTATATTATAGATATTTAAGATATAGTAATACATGCCCTGAATTATTAAAAGAATTCGAACAAGATATGTTAAAAGAGTTTGGAAATGTTCATTTTACGCCAGGAGTTGGAAATTCTGGAACACCTTTTAGGCAGGTACATAAAAAAGCAATAATTAACAGATTTCTTGAATATCTAACAGATTATAGAAGCTTAAAGATTTTTATTCCTGAAGATATAAAAAATTCTTCCAAAGATATAAAAAAGGAGTATCTAAGAGCATTGTACGATGATGAAGGAAGTCCATCACTTAGATTAGCTATTAAAACTAAAGAATGGAAAAGAAGCATTACTTTGGCTTCTAATTCAATAAAAATATTAGAAGAGACAAAGATTATCTTACTAAACGACTTTGATATAAAGACCAACAGAATCATAAGGAATCGACCTAAAAGCGACTATGATAAATCTTACATCCTAAGCATTACTGGGAAAGATAACATGATAAAATATAGAAATAGAATAGGATTCTTACATCCAGATAAAATAAGAAGATTGAATCTTGTTTTGAAATCTTATGAAGCTACGTCTAAAAATGTTGTAAAATTTAATGAATTAATTAAAGAATATAAGGTGAGCAGCGAACCATACTTCCCGTACGCAGTACAGTACAATATGGAACGTGGGCTTGCTTAACTATCCGAGTTCGAAAATCTCTAAAACTGGTATAAACCAGCATTAAATGAGATCGGGTGGAACCAAGCCGCTATGACCGCTCATTATATAGGAAAAATAAAGGTTTTATAAATGTTTTCATTAAAGAAATAGTTGTAAAGTTTTATAAATATTCTAAGAATCGCTAATATATGCTAAACATACAATTAAGATTAAAAGAGAAAATATGGCATACTAGTGAGATCTATACTTTAAAATTTGAGAAACCAAAAGATTTAGATTTCAAGCCAGGACAGTTCATAAACTTAGCAGTAGAAGTTAATGGAAAACAAGAAAAAAGAGCATACTCAATAAGTTCAAGCCCTACTGAAGAGCTGCTGATGTTCACAATAAAAAGAGAGGACTATCCAGAAGAGCCAGAGAAAAGGGCTAAATCAGTAAGCACAGGATTAAGCAAACTAGAACCTGGAGATCAGATAGAGGCAAAAGGACCTTTCGGAGTATTTGTATTAGAAGAGAATCCTAATTTAGTATTCATAGCTGGAGGAACAGGAATAACACCATTCAGATGCATGAGTAAATATCTACTTGATAAAAAAATAAATGCCAATATAACATTATTCTATAGTGCAAGAGCAGAAAAAGATTTTTTATTCTATGAAGAATTCAATAAACTAAAAAATGAAAATCTAAAGTTTATACCAACAGCAACTAGAGACGAAAACTTTAAAGGAAACAAGGGAAGAATAGATGAAAATTTATTAAATAATAATATAAAAAATTTCAATGAAAATACTTACTACATCTGTGGGCCAAAATTATTTGTAGAATCAGTAGAGAAAATATTATTAAAATACAATATTGAGAAGAAAAAAATAAAAGTTGATAAGTGGGGTTAATATTTTAAAACATTAGAATCTATTTCTTCAGACCAAGAGTCAATCCCACCTTTAAGATTAGTTACATTAGTAAAACCAACAGATTCAAGAAATAATACTGCTTTAGCACTTCTAGAACCATGATGACAATGAACAATTATCTCTTTATTTTTGTTTAATTCATTAAATCTAGAAGGAAGCTCGTTTAAAGGAATCAAAATTGAATCTTTAATATTACAGGTATTATATTCATCAATTGTACGAACATCTAATAAGATAAAGTCTTCTTTATCATCGAATTTCTTCTTTAATTCCTGAACTGATATCTCTTCCATGATATTATAGTATATAAGATAAATAAAAAACTTGTGAATTAATTATCTGATGAAGCCAAACCGTTTTCTCTAATTAAACCCATTCCAGTTTGATAGGCGATACTAATATTACTATACCTATTCCTAATTTCAGGGGTTGTCGGGCTGAATGGATGATTCAATATTCTTTCTAGTCTCTCCATTGTATCCTTTGATCTTATGAAATCTGCAACTACAATACCACCATCAAACTTCAATTTAGGACCTAATTCATCCAATGAACTTGCAAGATATTCTCTTATTTCTGTTGATACTCTATAAGTTGTAGCAATTTTATCAAACTTTTCTTTCAAATCATATAATACATTAGCATTGGGATCCTCAACATCTAGTTGTGCTGAAACAATCTCTCTTCCCAAGTTATCTATAGTATACATTTCTAATTTTCCTTCTATAGAATCTAAAGCATTCGCTATAGAATTTAATTTCTGTGCTAGGACACCATTTGTTGCTATTGAGTATTGATCAATTATCTCTTGAGGTACCTCTAAATCACCAGCACGATCTATAATTATTTTAAGAGCCAATTTAGCATGATTAAATTTACCTTGTGTTAATTGTTCTCTTGTTGTTTGATATTTTTCATAACTAAATCCTGCAAGTCTGAAAAATTGTTTTGTATCCATTTTATTTTCTCCGTAACCATAGAATTACCGGAAAACTTAAAAGACTAACTGTGATGTAACTACTTGGTAATGGATTTAGTCAGAAAGAGTGTTATTCTTGTTAGAACGCTTAGACAAGCCTAATTCTTCGTCTAATTCTTCAGCCATAGAATGAATATCGTCAAGTGTACGAAGAACATCTTTCCTTAACTCATCAACTAAGTATTCTAAGTTATTGACTCTTAAAGAGTACATATTATCCTGTGATATTACTAAGCCAGATTCCATAAGTTTGTTAAGGTGATGAATGACAGTAGCTCTAGATAAATTAGATTTTAATGCTAATTCATCTGAAGTCAATTCTTTATTCCTTCTTGAAGCTTTCAATAATTCAACAAAGACCCTAAAACAAGATTTTTCTTTATCTCTTTCACCGAATAAACCTAAAGATTGAGAGAACCATTGGAGATCATCATTAACATCTTTATTAGATGATTTCCTTAATTTAATTATAGTAATCTTCTGGAATTCATATTTCATAATAGTATTTTATTAATCTTGTTTAAATATCTTAAGGTTCTATTCTTTTTAGATCCATGTTATCAAAATCTCTATCGAATGAAACTATCTCAGAACAGTTATTCAATACAGCAGAGGTGTAATGAATTAAATCTGGAAAATCCAGGCCATATTTATTTATTCTTTTTAAAGATTCAAATAATAAGTCCCTATTTAAATCCATTATTATACAATTAGCTTTGAATAAAGATTTTACACAATTAGATGCTGAAAGTTTATCATTTTTTATTCTAGATATTGCATTGAATGCCTCTACCAAGACTAATGTATTTGTAACAAACTCAGATGATAATAATTTTCTACAACTCTCTTGATCACCATCATCAGTAAAAGCTTTTATTATTATATTAGCATCAATAAATTTCATTTGTTTCTCCATTCATGCGATAATTTTATAACTTCCTCTGTTGAATATTTTCTTTTTTGTTTTATTTTATCGCTTAAATTGAATGCTTCTTCTAAAGAGGGTATTTCGTCATTTTCTAACACTCTCATTATTACAGACTCATAAGATTCTCTAGGGTGAATCTTTTTTTGATCTAATTTTTTTTTAGTTTCCATGCTTATTTGTATACTTGTCAATTTCATGCTTATAGATAGTTATAGATACTTATAATACTTTCTATATATCTTATTTTTCTAGATTATTCCTTACAATCTTACTTTTAATTTGCCTATGCCTATCATATTCATATTCAACAGTTTGATCAGGACCATCAAGATAATAGTCAGTAGTTGCCATAACTGGAAGATTCCATCCATTGAACAAAGTGTAAGAGGCATGTGAAGGTTTTCCATTATCATAATTTATACAAGTCTCTAATCTTCTTTTATTTTCTAAATCTATAGATGTACAATATTTATTAGTCACGCAAGATTCAGAAGCTAAAGAAATTAAAGCTGCCAATGAAAGATTAGTTAATTTGTTCATAATTATATTATTATTTTAGAATTAAAAAAGCTATAGGAAGAATTATTGGAAGATTTGCGGATTATTTAAATTTTTATAACTTTATTATTCTTATTAAATGAGTAATGATTTTACTTAATTGTAGTAACAAATGAAAGATTTATAAATAAGACCATATCTATAAAAATGAAGGTAAATATAATGAAATTCACATATGAAATAATTTTAAGATTTGCAAACGGCAATCCTAATGAACAGCCAAGAGAAGGAGAAAGGATGCAAGAGTTTTTTATTCGTACAAAACCTGTAGAATTCGCTAATCCTCTTCAGAAAGGTGATGGTTTATATGTCCGTGACTATTATATTAAAGTTACAAGTATCAATCATTATGCTATTGATGAAGTAACTAGAGAAGCTATGGGTTGTGATGGAATAAGTGTAGCAGATTGTAACCAGTTTGGTTATCAAGACGCTGAATCAGCAAGAGAAGAGTTTGAAGTAGCTAAAAGAAATCTTGGCGATATTGTAAAAAAAACTAGACCGTAATTAAGTTCTAAATATTTATTCTTCGCCTATAAATAAAATAATAGGAAAATACACCTAAGTTTTCGGACAATATTCGGACTAAGTTGAATTAAATTTCTATAAACCTCATAAAACACGTTTATAAGCCTTAATAGTGCAAAAAGCAATATTTATATACTATTTCAACCTATCTTAGTTGAGCTTAGGTCAACAGGAATCGCTTAACATGGAAAAAAAAGAACAAACCACACAAACCCAAACTGAAGAAAAAACACAGCAAGAAGACCAAAATATAGTAGAAGATTACACAAAAACATTACAGAGATTACAAGCAGATTTTGACAATCACATAAAAAGAACAAAGAAAGAGAAAGAAGAATTAGAAAAATATGCAACAGCAAAACTAGCAGTAAAATTACTAAATGTAGCAGATGATTTCGAGAGAACAATGAAATTACTAAATGAGACACAAGATAAAAAATTAACACAAGGATTAGAGATGGTACAAAAACATTTATTCAAAATATTAGAAGAGGAAGGAATAAAACAAATAAACGCAAAAGGAAACAAATTCGATCCATTCAAACATGAGATTATAGACTTAAGAAATGGAGAAAAAGATGACATGGTAATAGAAGAATTACAAAAAGGATACACAATGCATGACAAGGTACTAAGAACAAGTAAAGTAATAGTCAGCAAGAAGGAGGAAAAGTAAAATGTGCAGTGCAGACCAATGTAACAGCAACCATTCAGCATACTCAGCAAATACAGGTGAAATGTATGCAAAGATGAAAGGTGGATATGATTCATTAAGATCAGCAAATAAAGTAAGTTATGTTAAATCAACAATAGGATACGGGGGTATTTAAAATGAGTAAAATAATAGGGATAGATTTGGGGACCAGCAATTCAGCAGCAGCAGTAATGCAGGCTGGAAGACCAGTAATAGTACCAAGTGCAGAGGGAACATCATTATACGGAAAAGCATTCCCAAGTGTAGTAGGATTAACAAAAGACGGACAGATGTTAGTTGGAGAGCCAGCAAGACGTCAAGCAGTATCAAACCCAGAAGGGACAATAATGGCTGCAAAAAGAAAGATGGGAACTGGATACACTTATGATATTAGAGGAAAAAGATTCACACCACAACAGATCTCAGCTTTCATATTACAAAAGATAAAGAAAGATGCAGAAGAATTCTTAGGAGAAAAAGTAGAGAAAGCAGTAATCACAGTACCAGCATACTTCGATGACAATCAAAGACAAGCAACAAAAGATGCAGGACAGATAGCTGGATTGGAAGTAATAAGAATTGTAAATGAACCAACAGCAGCATCACTAGCTTACGGAATAGACAAGCAAGACAAAGAATCTAAAATTTTAGTATTTGATCTAGGTGGAGGAACACTAGATGTAACAATAATGGAATTAGGAGATGGAATCTTCGAAGTAAAATCAACATCAGGAGACACACAATTAGGTGGAACTGATATGGATTTAGTATTAATGAATTTCATATTAAAAGAATTCCAGAAAGAGAGCGGAATAGATCTAAATGAAGACAAGACAGCTGTACAGAGAGTAAGAGAGGCAGCTGAGAGATCAAAGATAGAACTAAGCACAATGATGGAAACTGAAATAAATTTACCATTCATCAACGGTTCAAATAACTTGCAGATGAAAATGACAAGAGCAAAATTAGAAGAACTAATGGAGCCGATAGTATCAAGATGCAAGAAACCATTAATGCAAGCAATAAAAGATGCAAAAGTTGAGATAAATGCTATTGATAAAATAATCTTAGTCGGTGGACCAACAAGAATGCCAATGGTAAGAAAGTTTGTAGAAGACACATTAAACAGAAAAGCAGAAAGGGGAATAGACCCAATGGAATGTGTAGCTCTAGGAGCAGCAGTACAGGCAGGAGTATTAGGAGGAGAGGTAAAAGACATCTTATTATTAGATGTAACACCATTAACACTAGGAATAGAAACACTAGGCGGGATAAGAACTCCATTAATACCAAGAAACACAACAATACCAACAAAGAAATCTCAATCCTTCAGTACAGCAGAGGATAACCAATCAGCTGTAACAATAAATGTACTACAAGGAGAGAGAGAGATGGCTGCTGATAACAAAGCACTAGGTAAATTTGATTTAGTAGGAATACCACCATCACAGAGAGGAGTACCACAGATTGAGGTAACATTTGATATAGATGCAAACGGAATAGTAAGTGTACATGCAAAAGATATGGGAACAGGAAAAGAACAAAGCATCAAGATAACTGCAAACCAGAAATTAGACAAAGGAGAAATAGAGAAGATGCAGAAAGATGCTGAGAACTATGCTGAAGAAGATAAAAAGAAAAAAGAGGCAGCAGAGACCAAAAACGAAGCAGAAGCACTAGTCTACACAATAGAGAAAGCAGTAAAAGATGCTGGATCAAAAGTCGATAAGACACAACTTGCTGATATTGAAAGAGACAAGAATGAACTGAAAGACTTGATAAAAAATAATGAGACAGGAATGTTGAAAAGAAAGATGGAAGATGTAAATAAGAAATTACATGAAATGTCTGCAAAACTTTATCAAGAAGCAATGAAGCAAGAAGAGAAAGCAAAAGACCACGAAGTAAGCGGAAAGAAAAAAGACAAAGTTGTAGATGCAGAAGTAATAAATGATGAGGAAAAGTAAAACCTCATTATAAATTTTTATTTTTTTAATAATCATGGCAGAAGATTACTATAGTTTACTAGGAGTAAGCAAGAGTTCTTCAAAAGAGGAAATAAAAAAAGCTTACAAAACATTAGCTAAAAAGTATCACCCAGATGTAAGCAAGGAAGAGGGAGCATCTGAAAAATTCAAGAAGATTTCTGAAGCATACGCAGTATTATCAGATGATACAAAGAAAACACAATATGACCAATACGGAGAGGGAGGATTCCAACAGAGATATTCACAAGATGATATATTCAGAGGATTTGATGTAAATGATATATTTGGAGATGTATTTGGAGGAGATCCATTTGAGATGTTCTTCGGAGGAAGAAGTGGAAGAAGACAAAAAAAAGGAAATGATTTACGCTATGATATGTATCTAAATTTTGAAGAGGCAGTATTAGGAACACAGAAAGAGATACATGTAGAAAAATTAACAGAGTGTGAAAACTGCGAAGGAACAGGAAGTGAAAGCGGAGATTATGAAACTTGTGATACTTGCAAAGGAGCAGGACAGGTAAGAATAGCAAAAAGAACACCATTTGGAACATTTGCACAAGTAACAGCATGCACAACATGTCATGGAGAGGGAAAAACAGTGAGTGATCCATGCAAGCAATGCAAAGGAACAGGAAGAACAAAACAACAGAGAACAATAAAGATCAATATACCAGCAGGGGTAGATAATGGATCACAATTAAGGGTAAGCAGAGAGGGAGAGGCAGGAGTTCGTTCAAGTACACCTGGAGATCTGTATGTAGTAATGAGAGTAAAACCAAGCGAGATATTCAAAAGAAAAGAATATGATCTAATATTAGAAGTTCCAATAACAATAAGCCAAGCAGTATTAGGAGATGAGATAAAAATTCCTACATTAGACAAAGAAGTAAGTATCAAAATACCAGAAGGAACACAATCAGGAACTAATTTCAGGTTAAAAGGAAAAGGGGTGCCATACTTAGATGGATATGGAAGAGGGGATATATTTGTGATAGCAGATGTAATAATACCAAAAAAACTAAGCAAAGAACATAAAAAATTATTTGAAGAATTAAAAAAAACAGAAGAGAAAAAAAGCTTATTAGAAAGAATAAAAGAATTTGCAAAAGAGAGACTATGATTTATAAAGAAGTTATTTCTATGAATGTTATATGAATGAAGTATTAAGAAACCCTGAAAATTACAGAATAGGGCCAAACTACAGAGCTTCTAATATTGTATTTCCAGTAATGTACAAAGGAGAGAGGTTTATTATAAAAAGGCCAAGAATAAGCGGAGACTTAACCTACTTATATTATTATTTAAGAGATGATAACGGAAACAGAATATTATCAAGCAGCAAAGAGGGAATGAATGAAGAAGCAAGAAAACTTAAAATATTAAACGGAAAATACGCACCAAAACTAATAGATTATGATCCAAATACAGCAGTAGAATGCAGAGAGTACATTGATGGAGAAGATTTTAGAAAATTAAAAAGATATAATGACAAAAAATCAGCAATAGAACTTGCAGCCCTAGGAATAAGAGAGATACATTCAAGAGATATAATATTAGGAGATGCAACAATAAAAAATGTAATATTAACAAAAGATAAAAATAAAGCTTTATGGATAGACTTTGATGGAGTATTTGACGAAGAGAATATAAACGAAGCAAAAGCAAGAGATATAATCAAATTCATTAACACAACATATCAACTAACAATAGATGAAACATTAAAACAACATGCAGTAGATAGCATATCTGAGTTATATAAAAATAAAAAAGTAATGGACTTCGTAAGATTATTTATTTAACAAATTTATTCAAGACCTTAATGTAATCCTTATTTAATCCACCAAGCCTGAATAAAACCACTTCTTTAATTCCAATTTCTTTACAAAGATTAAGATCGCGTTCTAACTGTTTAGAAGAGATTAATGACTCATTACCATTAATACCAACAGCAAGACATCCTAAACCAACCATGACATTATCTTTATAATGATATTTCAAAGTTTTGAGTTCAGACCTTAACAAAGACTCAGGATAATCAAGAGTAGAAGTATACATCATCTTAATTATCTTATTATTAAACTCTTTAGGATTAAACTGCAAAGCAAATAATTTGAATAAAAATTTCATAACAGAGACATCAATAAAATATTCAGCAGTATAAATCTTACCTTTATATTTCTTGAAAAAAGACCTAATTAATTGAATATTTTTCATAACCTTGAATAATTGCGAAAACATCAAAAATCTTTTTTTAGGAAACTCAGCATCCCACATAATGGGAATATTTTTATTCAATAAATGATGAAAAGTACGTAATAAAGCCCTACGTCTAGAGAAAGGAGAGAACCAATAACCTTCATCCATATTCAACAAAGGCCACCAAATCAATTCTTTAACATTCTTATATTTAGATCTTATTTCTTTATCATAAAGATTAAAACCCTCAATAGAATAATCAGCAATAATCAACTTAGTAGGAAACTTTACTAGAGATAATTTAGATAAAGATGAATCATTAGGGAATTCCTCAAAAAAATATATTTTCATAAAACAATAAAATATAATTCAGATATAAAACTAACTGATTACAATAAAACTTAAATACTATAAATAAAAAATAAAGATATGCATACAAAAATAAGAGAAGATTATGAAAAACTTATAAAATCAGGAGAATTCAACAAAGAAGGATACTTATGCGGATTTTTTTTAATGAGCGAGGTAGATAAACTAGAGAATACGGATTGGCAGATAGACTTCTATGATGAGAAGAAAGACACAATAACAAGCTATGTAGTAGGAGAAAAAATAGAGGTAAGTGAGAATTCAAAAATATTCAAAGAGGAAGGAAAGACAATAGAAGAATTAAAATTAGAAAAATTAAAAGTTGATATAAAAGATGCATTAAGAAAATGCGAGATAATATTAAAACAGCATGAAGAAAAAGAGACACAGGTCATAATAATATTACAGAATGATAAAGGAATAAAATGGAACATAAGTTATGTCACACAAAAATTTAATTTAATAAATATAAAAATAGATGCTGAAACAGGAGAGTTAGTAAATCAAAACATAATTTCTATGCTAAGCTGGGGAAAAATAGACGACGGAAAGGACTAACCAGCACCACCGCCTCCTCCTCCACCTCCGCCGCCACCACCAAATCCACCACCAGAACCTGAATTAGAAGGAGATGACATTGAAGTGCTCATTGATGTATAAAGAGAGTTAAAAGCTGAAGCATTAAAAGTTCCACCAGAATACCAAGATGAAGAACCATCATTTTTAGAAATGTTCAAAGAATTGAATTTTTTAATCCAGTAAGATTGAATACCAAAAACAACAGTATACGGCAGGAATTCATTAAAAATACGTTCTTCTTTTAATTGATAAGTCTTAAGCCAATTACTTAATTCAGAATATTTCTTTTTATTCAAAGAACCAACAAGAGTAGTCTTAGCCATTAACTGACTGAAGATTATTATAATAACACCTGAGATAATAGATGAAATAAAACTCAGTATAGCAAGAGTCTTAATATTAGAGAAGAAAGAAGATATAACTAACAAAATAACTAAAAATAAGATAAATAAATTCTCTTTAGTAAATGCAGAACTAAATTTAAAAGATTTATGCTTAATCTTAGAAAATAAAATTAATAGATAAATAACAGAATGAATTAAACCAAATATTACAAAAAATATATTACTAATTATAGTAGTTGATAAAAAAACAAAACCTAGAATCAAGAAAATAACACCTTTAAGCATTGTCTTATTTTTAGCTGCTTTAGGATTTTCTTCAAAAAGTTTCTGTTTCATAGCTTCATCATATATCATATCCTGAATTTCTGGAACTTTCTTGTAAAATTTATATTTAAGATCTGATAAAAGTATTTTATCTTTAGATTCAAAAATAGATTCCATTAATTTTTTCTCATAATCTAATAATAATGAATAATTATTTCTAGTTTTTAATAACCTGAATTCTTTAGATTTGAAAACAAAACCTTTCTTTTCTTCAATAATATGAATATAACCTCTCTGAGCAAGATCGATTATAGTTGCAATAATCTCACGAATAGAAACAGAATCATCAATAACAACACCAGCAATAGCAGGTTTAAGATTTGTTAATCTGTAAGAATTTACATTTTTAGAAGAGACGTCAGGATCTTTACCATATAATTCATGTTCTTTCCTGTATTTAAAAAAAATAGAAAGAGGCATAATTATAATTAGAATAATTATCAAACATTGCATGAAAATAACTAAAAGATCAATATTTGAGAAAGGAACAATTCCTCTAGGAAATTTAAATTCAACATCATAAGGAGAGTAAGGTTTAAGATTATTATTTAATGAAAATAGAATAGTCCTTGAACCTATAACCTTAAAATCAGAACTAGGAAAAGTCCTATAACTTAAATCATTAATATCAATATCTTTAGGAAAATGAACAAATAACTGAGCTGAATTAACAGATTTCTCATGATCTTTAAAAACAGCAGTCCAGAATATCCTATCTTTTAATAATCCATGTTCAACTAAACCGTTAACATTATAGTTAAGAACAAAAGTTCTTTTTTCATTATCAGCATTAAAAAACCATTTAACATAACGCATATTATTCTTATCAGATATTTCTTTATTCATAATCTCATTATTATTCTCGTAAACTCTTATATCTGACAAAGAACTTATCTTATCAAAGTGAAAATATCTGTAAGCAAAAGTGAATTTATCATTAAAAACAAAAGACTGAGATTCAATAACATTAACAGAACCATCTTCGTTAATGTATAGGTGAGTAGAGATATTCTCCCAATAATAATCTTTAGCTGAAACACTAAATGCGAATAATGAAAAAAATAAACAAAACATTAAAATATTAAATTTTTTCATAAAGAATTAAGATAATGAGAAGTTTATATTCTTTTTTAGTATAGAAAAACTTATATATGTATATTTCTTAAAAAAATAAGTGGCAAAAAGTGGATTTAGAAATTGGATTAATGGTTTAATTCTATCTTTTAGACTTTCAACATCAGAAGTAAATAATAAAAAATATAGTTCTAGACAGGAAAACACTTCATATGATGAAAGGGATATAGTTCGTAGAATTGAAGCTTCCTTAGCTTTAGCCAATAAGCATTACAACGATGGAAATTTAAAAAAATGTCAATCTTCTTTAAATACTGCACGATCAGAAGTCGAAGAATTAAGAAGCATGGATAAAAGACCATATGCAGTAAGGATTCTCGCCCTAAATAGAAAATTGCAAGCTAGGGATATATTATCAAAAAATACCAGAACATACAATAAATAAGATGGACAATAAACACCATATTGTTGCAATAACTGCTTTTATAAAAAATAATGAAGGAAATAAATTCTTAATAATAAAAAGAAGTCCTAACGAGATAGCATTTCCAGGAAAATGGTCATTCCCAGGAGGAAAACTAGAACGCGGAGAGAATATAATGGAGACATTAAAAAGAGAAGTCAAAGAGGAAGCAGGATTAGATATAGAAGAAAACCATAAAGTATTCCTGAAAGATTTCACATTCATAAGACCAGACGGAAAAAACGTTGTAGGAATGTGCTTTGAGGTAAAATCAAAACATGAGAATGTAACAATACCAACAAAAGAGTTTGATGAATACAAATGGGTAACGCCAGAAGAATTCAAAGAATATGATTATATAGAAGGAATGGAAGAGGAAGTAAATCTAGCTTTCAAAAAATAGAAAAATAAGCCTGGCTAAAACTATCTATACTTTTTTCAGGACTACTACTAGATATATCATCTATCTTATCATCGATTTTCTCGCCAAGTTCTTCAGCAGGACCACTATCCTTATCCCTAGCTGCAATACCTAGCACAACTCCTATAATCAATACAACAATAATACCAAGTATTAACCAAGGAAGCCAAGCTTTTGAGTCCCCATGATCTGTTTTTTGAATTATTTTAGTTTCTTTTTCCATACAATTAAATTAATCTCAAATTATTAAAGAATAACGTCTAAAGAGTATATATTAGAAATGGTATTGTTTTTAAATTATATCCTAAATGATAAATGTAAAGTTTACTATTTCATGCTCATTCATTAAATTAGAGTATCATAAGTTTTATAAATAAACAAAATACAGATTAATTATGGCATTAGGCGCAGGATTATGGGCATTGATAATTATACCGTCAGTCATAGCGTTATGGCTAATATTCTCATTCAATAGATTAGTAAGTTTAAGGAATAGAGCAGAAAATGCATGGTCACAGATAGATATACAATTAAAAAGAAGATTTGATTTAATACCAAATTTAATAGAGACAGTAAAAGGATATATGAAGCATGAGAAGGATACATTAAAAGAGGTAACAGCAGCAAGAACAGAATTTTTAAAAGCACAAGGACCAGTAGGAAAAGCAAAAGCAGACAATATGCTGACTGACGCATTAAAAACAATATTCGCAGTAGCAGAGAGTTATCCAAAACTAGAGGCTAATACAAACTTTATGCAGTTACAGGAAGAACTGACAGGAACAGAGAATAAAATAGCATATTCAAGACAATACTACAATGATACAGTTGAGACATTCAATACAAAATTACAGGCATTCCCAACAAACCTAATAGGAAAGATGCTAGGATTCATAGCAAAAGAATTCTTCGAGACAGCAGAATCAGAGAGAGCACCTGTAAAAGTTAAATTCTAAAGGATTTTACCAACAATATAAGTATCAATATATTCCCCGTCATCAGTTAATAATGCTTTTTTCTTAATACCTTCAATTTTAAAACCATTCTTTAATGCAATTTTCCATGAACCAATATTTTTTATTGCCATCTCAGCTTCTGCTCTTTTGAACCCTCTTTTCTTAGCATCCTCTAATATAGATTTAAGCATTTTAGAACCAATTCCTTGACCCTCATAATCTGGGTGAACTATCCATCCTAAATCAATTACGTGCCTATCTCTTCCAGATTTTTTAAAATGATAGCCAATATGAGCTACAATTTTTTGTTTTAATTTATCAACAGCTACAAAGTATATACTATCGGGATTTTTAGAGGATAATGTTTTTCCTAATTTCTTCATTCTATTATTTGAAAACCTAGTTGAGCCTGTATAAATGAATGTTTTTCTTTTAAATCCATCTCTCCAAACTTTAGACATTCCTATTTCATCACCTTTTTTTGCTTTTCTTATAGTTATAGACATATTAATATTAGTAATTTGTTTATATTTAAATTTATTCTACAAAAAATACTAATACATAATCTTTTTAAACCAAAAAACTAATATAAATACATGGCAGAAAGAATAAGTTTCCATGATCACATAACAGCGAACAAATGGAAATCCAATCTTATAATATTCTTAGTAATAGGAATGATAATATTCTTCGGTTATTTAATAGGAATCTTCACAATAGGAGCAGTATCTGGACCATGCACATCTATGGCATACAGTAGAAGGACTAAGCATAGCAGCAGGGATATCAATGCCAAAAGTATATGTAATAAATGATACAGCAATAAATGCATTCGCAACAGGAAGAGATTACAAACATGCATCAGTAACAGTAACAACAGGAGCATTAGAAAAATTAAATCGTCAAGAACTAGAAGGTGTAATAGGACATGAATTAAGCCATATAAAAAATTATGATGTAAGAGTAATGATGCTGACAACAATATTAGTAGGAGTATTAGTATTATTAAGCGATTTCATGCTAAGATCATTTATATTTGGAAATAAGGACAGAGAAAATAGGGTGCATCCAGCGTTAATTATAGTTGCTTTAGCACTTGCAATACTAACACCAATAATCGGAGAACTGATGAAATTAGCAATATCAAGAAAAAGAGAGTATCTAGCAGATGCAAACGGGGCATTATTAACAAGGTATCCAGAAGGATTAGCAAGCGCTTTAAAGAAAATAAGAGATGACAAAGAACCATTAGTAGAGGCAGCAAATAAGGCAACAGCATCGTTATGGATAGAAAACCCTCTAAGGAACAGGAAAGCATGGTTAAAAGGGTTATTCCAAACACACCCTCCAATAGAGGAACGTATCAAAAGACTAGAAAATATGTGATAATTCTCAGTAAAATATATAAGAAAGGTATAAATCAATATAGTAAGGTTTAAAAAAGTTTACATGGACAACTTAAAAGTGAATACAATGATTATAAGAAGATCAAAATTAGGAGAGTCTAGAAATTTAGATTCTGGTTGGAAAGCTAGAATAAATGATCTTGGTGATTTAATACTAGAAGACCAACACGGGTATAGTGCAACGTATACAATACACCCTTATGATGGATTAGTCACGCCAGAAAGAATAAATGGTTTTCCATTGAGTCTAGACCATAATAGTGCAGAAACAAAAATTTACTTTGAATTAAGACGTGAATTTAGAGAACAAAATGCTCCTGAAATAGAATATGTTACTCCAAAAGGTAGAAGTATTGATATTTGCGATTATAATAGTTATTAAAAATTAAGAGAGAGGTGAAAAGAGATGAAAAAAATATTAGTTCTAATGTTAGTATTAACAATACTATTAACAGCATGTGTTTCAGAGAAAAAACAGATAGAAACATTACATGCAGAGACAATAAAAGCAATACTTGAAGGAGATTCAAAAAAAGCAGCATCAGCATTTTCAGAAAATTATATAGATATAGGTGATGGAGCTAAAAAATCAATGAATGAAGAATATTTCACAAATCTGTTTAATTCAGATGTATACCAAGCAGCATTAAATGGAAAAAAAGCAGAAGATTTATTTGACTTAAGTAAAAAAGAGATATATACATATAATGAACTAATGAATACAAAGCATAAAGATTTTGGAAAGGGAAGCTTTGAATTAAAACAAGGAGATATATTTGCATACTACCCTAATAAAGCTGGAGCAGTAGTAAGCGACGGGTTTGTAGGAGTATACAGAAAAGAGAGTGGAAACTGGAAAATAATTGCTGGAGACTAATCTTTTATATTTTTTATTAACTCTTCAATATTGATAAATTCTCTGCATGAATTATTGAAACAATCCTTGAACTTATCTGAATATATAATCATAGAATTAAGAGGAAGATCACTCCATGAAATAGAGGTTTTTGTATGAATTAAATGATAATTACCATTACTCATAAAAGCAAATAAGTTCAAGAAGTCATGATTAATAGGAAGAGAATACTCATTAGGAAGATATTCAATATTTAATATTATTTTAGACCTTAAAACAGCAAGTTCAGCCAAAGAAACTGATGATGGATAAGGATGATCAAAATTATTTGCATTAACAGAAATAAAATCAGAATTTAAATTCTCGTACCATATATTATCTTTATTGAAAGAATTAACTTTAGAGAGAAGTTCAGAAATCAATTCTTTATAATTATTAGAGTCTTCATAGATAAAAGTAGAGAATAATAATAACGCAGAATAATCCTCTAAAAATTCTTCATCATTCAAAGAACTGTGAGATAATTTACCATTAACATAATGTTTACTTAACAAAGCATTGAATAAACTAAAAGCCTTATCCTTAGAATCATTATTGCCTGTAAACCTATAATGCATCAACAACCCTATACCAACAAGAGAGTTCCATGATGTAATAAACTTCTTATCTGTGAAAGGCTGAGATCTAGAATTACGATATTTTAATAATTTATTTTCAATATCAGGCAAAAACTTGTTTTCTTTTTTAATCAAATGAATCTTATCATCAAAATTATTGTTTAATTCATAAACTTCTGAAAATTTAATAAATTCATCAACAGATAAAACTTTTTTTAATTCATCAACAGACCATAAATAAGTAAGACCTTCATGATTATCAGTATCAGCATCAATAGCAGAATAGTACATTCCATCATCTAAAAATGATCCATCAAGACACTTAACAATATTATCTGCAACAATCTTGTATTCATCTTTGTTGAATAACCTATAAGATGAACTGAAAACCCATAACAACATAGCCTGATCATACAGCATCTTCTCAAAATGTGGAATAGACCATGATGGATCAACACAATACCTGAAAAAACCACCCTGAAGGTGATCGTGCAAACCCCTTAATATTATCATATCCAAAGTTTTTTCTATCATAGCCTTAATCTTATCATCCTTAGATTTTTCATAATAACTCAATAAGAATAAAAGAGTATTATGAGGTGGGAACTTAGGTTCAATTCCAAAACCTCCAGCAAACTCATCAAAAGATGATGAAATCATATCAATAACTTTAGATTCTTCAACAGATTCTGAAACCATATTATCAATATTATAATCTTTTATAGAACTTTTATTATTAGTAAAAATATCAAGAGAGAAGTTAAGGACATCAATCAGAGGGGGAAGACCATTTTTTTCATTAATAGGAAGATAAGTAAAAGCAATAAATGGATTAATATCCGGAGTAAGAATTACATTCAGAGGCCAACCACCATGACCCTGAGTTTTAGAGATATAAGACATAAGATAATTATCAATATCAGGTCTTAATTCCTTATCAACTTTAATACATATAAAATTCTTGTTAAGAAAATCTGCAATAATATCATCTGAGAAAGCCTCAGAAGCCATGACATGACACCAATGACAGGCAGAATAACCAACAGATATGAAAATAGGCTTATTAGTAGATTTAGCATATTGTATTACTTCATCAGAATATTCCTGCCAGTGAATAGGATTATCCTTATGCTGTTGAAGATAATGAGAGTGTGATTTATCAAGGTTATTTCTATTAAAGTCTATCATGTAATAAGGATTAATGAAAGATTTTTAAGTTTATTGGAAGATTTGCGGAAAATTCTACTAAAGGCTTTTTAAAAGCAATTCTTAGTTATATTCTGAGGTGATTTATTATGAATCAACAACTAGAAAAAATAGTAACAAATTTAGCAATAGGAATAACAGCAGCAACATTGGCATTAGGGAACTATAACTGTGCAACAACAAGAGTAGAGAGCCCAATAACAAGCTATGTTAAACATGGAATTGGAGGATTAAAATCTGAATGCAGAGAATGGAATGAATACAGAGAGGAATGTTTGTATCCTGTTGTTGTTATAGAGTTTTAGGAGATTATTTATATTAGTTATACTAGTATAATTATATGAAAAAAATGGAATCAATAGTAAAGGAATGGGGAAATTCATTAGGTGTAATAATACCAAATGATATAGCAAAAAATGAAAATATAAAAGCAGGAGATAGCATAGAAATAATTGTATTGAAGAAAAATAATATCAAAAAGGCATTTGGCAGCTTAAAAAATTTGAAAATAGACACACAAAAATTTAAGGATGATCTAAGAAAAGATGATGAAAAAAATGATAGAAGAAAAGAAAAGTTATTTTTTAGATAGTTATGCGATAATAGAGATAATCAAAGGAAATAAAAACTATGCAATATTCCTTGACTATATATTAGCATCTACAAAATGGAATCTATTCGAAGTATATTATTTTTTATTAAAAATGTATGGAGAAAATGAGGCTATTAATCAATATAATAATTTTATTACAAATATCATAGATATAAAAGATGAGCACATATTTGCAGCAGCAGAATTCAGATTTGTCAATACAAAAAATGATATTTCTTACATTGATGCATTAGGCTATAAAATCGCAGAAATTGAAGGATTCAAATTCCTTACTGGTGATAAAGAATTCAAAAATATGCCTAATGTAGAATTTGTAAAATAATCATAAATCTTTAATCTTATTATATAATTTTATCACTTCATCTTCTGAATAACCTACCAAAGGTCTTAAAGTGAAACCATTAGAAGATTTAATTTCATTTAATAGTTCATCCTTGATTATAGTATCATCATCTTTCTTATCACGAATCTTAAAATAAAAACCATTCTCAAATTTTTTCAATAAAGAAATATCTTTAGACAAAACTAAAGGACAGCCACGCTTCATCATCAAAAAACCTGAAACAGTAGACTTTATTTCATCATTAACATCAATATAAACATGAGGGGAAATACCAACGGGAAGACCACCAAGACCTTTAACAGATCCATGATATAGATAAGCCTTGTCTCCAATAATCTCTATAAAAATATTAATATCTGGATTATGCAGATCAACTTTTATATTTTTATTATTTAAAATAAATTCTCCAACATCCTCCTGAATCTCCTGAGAAGGCTTGTAAACTTTAGTCAATCTTCTAGCAGATATACGAAAAGTTTTTTCGTCAGAAATAAAAGACAATGCTGTCAAGTTAATATTATCAAAAGAACACTCATTAACTTTGAAAAAAGAATTAATACCAAAAACATATTTAAGATTAGAACAATCATCACTAAGCACCATAATCCTATTCCTCAAGTCTTTAATCTTAGAGTTATCAATATTCAAAGCAGATTTAATATTCTTCAATAAACGTTTCTGAAAAACATTACGATTCTTACCTTTAAGGAAAATTTCCCCAATAGTTATCAAGTACATAAAAATAAGAATAAATAGAAGTTTAATAAGATTAACTACATTGAATACCCATCATAAATCCTACTCCTACACCTATAACCTTTAGAGAGATATAATTTAAGATTATTAGAGTCAACAATAATAGATGCAATAGTAGATTCTGGAAGCTTACGAGACCTATGCCTGCATATAGTACCTGAACCATCATGAGAACTAAGAACAGATATTATCTTACCATGATCCAATGGCATAGAATATTTCAGCAGTGATAAAGCATTATCATAACGTGAAACAGATGATGGAATATTCTCTGCATCCTTATCAAACTTACTATATAAATAATGATTAGTATGAAGATATGAACTTGATCTTATATCAAAAACTTTAGAATCACTACCAATAGATTCAACATCAAAAATCTTATTATCCTTAACAAGAACATGATTGTAACCAGAACCGGAATTTTTATTACTTATAATTCTAACTGCCTCATTCAATGATTTCGATTCCATAACAGCACGAGAAATAATATTCTTAGGAATCCCTCTTTTGAAACTATTATGATATACAGAATTAATACACTGAATCAGACCAAAAGAGTTCAAAGATGTAGAAGAACCAAGAATTAGGCCAGCATAATTCAAACCTAGTATTTTTATTTTATTATTTAAATTAACTTTAAAGACATACATATTATCAATAAAATCAGAATAAAAATCTTCATTATGATATAAAAAAATATTATCATTCCTTCTAGAGACTATAGTAGTGCATTTTGTAACTGAATCAAGAAGGATATCTTCATCATTAAGAAGCCATAATAAATCAGAATCAACACCAGAACCATCAGCCATGCCTTTAATCTCATTAATAAGATGAGGAAAATATTTTTTAGTGAAAACAAGATCTTTAGATGATAAATCAATGAAATAATCAATGTCTTTAGAACTGTTCTTAAGAGCCTTAAAGTTAAATGAGAGAGCTTTTTTGAATTGTTTTTTAAACCTAGAACCAATCTGAAAGCCAATATCATAATAATCACCAGAAACCTCAATAAATGGAAAACCAGACATAAAAATAACCTAAGAAACAGCTTTTTAAAGTTTTAGTATTTAACAAAATCATGGAAAATAGTTATACACAATATCATATGCCTGAAACATTTTATACACCAGCAAAAAAACCAAGAGTAAGAGATTGGGAGAAAGAAATAAACCCAGAAAAAATAAGAGAACCGACAGATCAATTTACATGGATACCATCTGAAATAGATGAAGAAGAATTAGAAGAGATAATCAAAAGAACCCCAGACATACCAAACTAAAATGTATGAATGCAATAACAAAAGAATATATAGAGAAGATTCATCAAGGCAATATAATCCCCCATCAGAAGAAATAGAAAAAGATGAATATATTGAGAGAATAGAATACTGGATAAATATTGTACCTGAGATAATAACAAGAAGGAAAACAAATATAGTATTACCAAAAAAACCAAGAATTGGAACATTAAATGACTTGTTAAATTAATTTCTTAATTTCATCCTTAAAACTAGATTTAGGCATAGAACCAACAATATTACCTAAAACATCACCATCCTTAAAAACAACAAAGTTAGGAATGCCCATAACACCATAAGTAGAAGCTAATTCAGGATGATCATCAACATTAATCTTAGCGAACTTAACATCTTTCATCTCTTTAGATAATTCTTCAAAAACAGGAGCCATAGCTTTACAAGGGCCACAATTATGAGCTAAAAACCCATTAGCAATAAAATTATGATTATTCTGCATAGAAATCTTCTGAACAGATTCTAGATAAATTTCTTTGACTTCTAAAATATTATCCCATATTAATGCATTAGGCAATTCATTACAAGATTCTTTACCATCTGAAAATACAGCAACTTTATCATTTACATTTAAATATGAAGCAGCTTTCCAACCATCTTTGGTGAAGAATTCATGCTCATCAGTAACTTTGATTTTTTTATTAGATATTGTAGTTATCTCTTTACAATGCCCTAAAATATTAGATGTAAAAGATTTTTTAACATAATCAGGCACAATATTCTTTCCATCAAATGTCAATAATACATCATTGTTTTTTATATCCTTTGCTTTAGATATTAAATTGTCAGCTCTAAGTATTTCAGTATCTATATCTACACACCATTCAGCCCAGAAATCTACAACAACAGGTTTATCAGATTTCAAAACTTCCTTATCAAAATTATCGTCATTTAATTCTAGCATAAAAATAAGATTATTTTATTATATTTAAAGATTTTGCAATTAGAACTAAATAATAAAAAAATTAACTGCACTTGCTATAGCCGCAGTCATTACATGTAGGTTCTGAACAACCACTGATGTACTGAACATTTGAACTATAACATTGAGGACAGTGTTCTTTCTTGACTTCCTTGACTTCAGTTAATTTAGTATCACCTTTAGCTAATTTACCAGTTTTTTCTAGATGCCTCTTCAATGCAATAGCTAATGCATGAGGAATTGAATCAACACGGTTAGGACCGAAACCAATAGGCTTGTCACCCTTAGCTGAATTCAAGTGTTTTATAGCTTTCTTAGGATCATATCCAGACTGAATAGCTTTAGACATGAAAATACCTAAAACAGAAGTCAAACTACTAAGTTCAGTTCCTATTGGAGGTATTGATGCAAAAATCCTTGATGGACCTTTATTGTCATGAACAATATTTACATGCAATGTTCCATAACCAGTCTGTACTTCATAATAATCAGAAGAGACACCCTGAGAGAAGTCAGTCTCTTTCTGCTTAGATGAATTACCAGCATTCAATACCTGAACTTCTTTACAACCATCTCTGTAAACTGTAACTCCTTTACAACCAGCAGTATATGCATACTTGTAAGCTTCCTGAATATCCTGAACAGTAACAGAGTTAGACATGTTAATAGTCTTAGAAACTGCATTATCAACAGATTTCTGGAAAGCAGCCTGATGGTCAATATGAGTCTTCCAGTGAGTATCCTGAGCACAAGTAAATACTTTTTGTAAATTCATAGGAATTTCTTTCAAGCCCTTAAGAGAACCATGGTTGTCAACAATTTTTTTAAACAAACTGATCTTATCAAGACCAAACCAATTATTAGCTTTAGCGACTTCCTCGAATAAAGGAATAGTTTCGTAATAAACATATTTCTCATCTGGCTCTTCACCCTTCTTCAAAGCATCAACAGCTTCAGCCTGATATCTCTTGTAAACAATAGCAAAGAACGGTTCAATACCACTGCCTTGTAATCCAGCTGTAATTGCAATAGTTCCAGTAGGAGCAATAGTTGTTCTTGCACAATTTCTAGGATGACCTGAAACACCTCTGAAAAATTTACCAGATTCATCATAGATACTATCTTTCCAATTGAAGAACACTCCACGCTTCTCAGCCAACTGTTCAGACATCTCTAAAGAAGTTGCATTAATGAAAGCCATAAGCTCCTCACCTAGAGTAATAGCTTCAACACTATCATAAGGAATACCTAATTTAATAAGCATCTCAGCCCAACCCATAACACCAAGACCAATACGCCTGTTGCTTTTTGAAATGTATTCTATTTCTGGTAATGCATAGTTGCTTATATCTACAACATTGTCTAAAAAATTAGTAGCTGTTCTTGCTGTTCTTTTTAATTTTTCATAATCAACAACAGTTTTTCCATCTACTGTTTTAAGATGATTAGATAAATTAATGCTTCCTAGAGTACATGGTTCCCAAGGTAAGAGTGGCTGTTCACCACAATCTAGTGACAACAAACCATTTGTAACAAAACTTAATGTTCTAGGCTCAGTTAAGTCGTAAACTTTCTTTTCACCTATAGGAGTTATTGACTTTATAAGTGTTGAAAATTCTGGAGAATAAAAATCTTTAGTGTAAAATTTATCTAATTTCTCTTTGTTCTTTTCACACAAGAATCCAATATTCTCAATAAATTTTATACTATCTCTAGTCATGTTCAATTCAAATAGAATACCATCAGAACTATAAGTAACAATTTCGCCATGTCTATTTACATATTCAAATAAACCTTCTCTATATTCTCTTGATCTATCAAATATGTTAGAGGTTATGCCTAAATTCAAAAGCAATAATTGTACTTCTTTCAATAATCTTTCAGATTTTGAAGTTAATCTAATATATGAAGTTGAATTTTCTTTATTAAAATTAACAGTACCATCAGATGTGAATAATCCTTGTAAAAATCCAATTACTGCTTCCTTATTCGCAGTGAAAATAGATTTTGGCACTGTTTTATATTGTGCATCAACATGCTTAACACCTAACTTATGAAAGAAATCAACAAAATATTTAGAGTGATAAGAAAGATGTTTAGTATTACGTTTTCTCTTAACTTCCTTAATTTCTTTACCATAAAATTTATTTATTAAAGGCTTTAAATAATTTAATACTTCTTCATCTGATTTACCGAAAGTAAAACCTACACGACAATCTTTATCACCAATTCTTAACCAACCATCACCTATTAACCATCCTAAAATTTGTCCTAGTTCTTTAGACCATTGTTCAGGAAGATTTAAATTATACCATCTACCATTTTTTCCTTTAAAATCGTTTTCGACATTGAAAGGCAATTTAATATCCCTGTTAAAAGTTCCTTCATCTTGTTGAATAAATAATTCATGTTTTTCTGGATTTAAATCTTTAACAGCAACCCAACCTTTTGGAGTCAATAGTTTATGATCAGCAGTTGCTTCAAGTTCTAATCCACAATATGTCTCTATTCTGAAAACTTCTTTAACACCTGTAGTAAAAGCTCTAGAAATTTTATCAAAAGAAATACCATTTATTTTTACTTGTTTCATATACATAACAGAACCATTAGAATTTTTAATTTCTAAAGGAACTCTATTATCAGTTAATATATTTAATCCTCCTTCAGGATAATTATTTACTAAATCTTCCATCCTAATTAAACCAAATTCAGTAGAAACTAATGTATCACCAGTAACACAAGGATTAGTACTTTCTATCTGTCCTAAATTTGGAGTAGGATTTGAATTAGTTTCATTAATTTTATCAATAACAACAAAACCAGGATCTCCAGTCTCCCAAGCACATTTACCTATCAAATCCCAAATCTCCCTGGCTTTTTCTCTTGCCACAGGCTTATTAGTTTTAGGATTAATAAGATCAAATTCACCATCATTTTCAACAGCATCCATAAACTCTTTATCTATAGCAACAGAAATATTGAAATTCTGCAAAAAACCTCTATCCTTAGATTTTGAAGTAATAAATTTTCTAATATCAGGATGTTTATAATATAATATACCCATATTAGCACCACGACGAGTTGAACCCTGTTTAACAACATCTGTAGAGACATCAAAAAGTTTTATAAAAGACATAGGACCAGAAGCAATACCTTTAGTAGATTTAACAACATCATTTTCAGGTCTTATTCTAGAAAATGCAAAACCAGTACCGCCACCAGATTTCTGGATAAGAGCTTGTGCCATAACAGCCTTGTAAATTCCTTCAATAGAATCTGGAACTGGAATAACAAAACAAGCATGAAGCATCTGCAATTCTCTACCAGCATTCATCAGACAAGGAGAGTTAGGCAAGAAATCAAAATTAGATAGTATAGAATAGAATTCTTCTTCCTTATCTTTTAATAATTTTGTTGCAATAATATTCTGAGATGCAATTCTTGATAAATTTTCTTCAAAAATATAAAAATTTTTCCACCTTTCATCATTATTCATTAATTGATCTTGTAGTAAAATTATTTTGTTTTTTTCATCATTTTCTAAATTTATTATTTTATGAGAAACACCTTTCAAAATTTCGTCTTTAGTAATACCATTATCATATAATAACTCTGCCAAAGCAATATTCCTTGCAATACGTCTCAACCAGAGTTCAACAGAATCTCCCCTCAAATATTTATTAGCCATAACCTTAAGCTGATTTTCAGTAACTTTAACTTTAGGTCCTTCGACTGCAAGCTTCTCAATAGGTCTTAGCTGTTCAGCTATAATAATTCCCTCATTTTTTTTCTCACTCATTATTCACACCACCCTATTCAATATTTTTATTTCTTTCTTAAAATCTTCAATATCAGCAAAATCACGATAGACAGAAGCGAAACGGATATATGCGATTTTATCCAAAGATTTTAATTGATTCATTACTTCTTCACCTACTTGTTTGCTTGAAATCTCTGTACTATCAGACAATCTCATTTTCGATTCAATCCTGTTTATTACATTTTCTATTTCATCAATTGATACTGGACGTTTTTCACAAGATTTGATTAAACCCTTCCTTAATTTCTCTCTATCAAAAAGTTCTCTTGAACCATCCTTCTTGATGATATAAACAGGAACTGATTCAACTCTTTCATATGTAGTAAAACGTTTTTCGCATTTCAAACACTCACGCCTTCTTCTAGTAAGATCATCTGACTCTCTAGAATCAAGCACTTTAGTCTCTGAATTATTGCAAAATGTACATTTCATGTTATACCTTTATAATACCATATATTGTGATTTCATATTGGTTCAAACACAAGATATAGTAAAATTAAGATTAGTATTTATAAAGATTTATCAGAAAAAAAGGTTATGATTATTTTAGACAGAACTAATAGAATTGTTTTGCCAATTTCGGACCTTTCTGCTTTTGATAATTACCATTATAAGGTTTTTTTGTGGGTTCTATAAGCCTTTCAACTTCTAAAACTGCTATAGGCATACCATCTCTTAAAACCCTACCATCAAAAGAAGGAACATATTCTAACACACCATAACCACTAAAATTGGAGTCGAAATACCCTGCTTCATTTGTTTTATCATCTCCCGTAATTGATTGATCATATTGTCTCATTCTTGCAGCAAGATGATCTGGTATTGAAACACTTTCCTTAGTAGCCAAGATTAATTTATCACTAAGCTGAGTGTATAAAAGCCCATCACTTGTACTCCTTAATTCACTCCAATAATCCCATTTTTTAGCATTACCTTTAACACCATATAAAATAGGCTTGTGGTTAGGCCTAGCATTATATCCAACAACATCACTTTCTACATCCAGAGTCAATACTAAACCATTATTAATTAAGCGCCTATTAGCAGGCATTGGATTATCACTCTTATCAAAGACTAAAGGTTTTAATGTTTGTAGTTCCCTTAATTCCTTATCTGGAACACGCGCATCACCATTATAAAATCTTATCTGCAATAACGGATCTCCACTTCTTAAAACTTCTAAAAAAGCCATAGAAGAGAACTCCATAAATAACGGACCAGAATAACCTGCAGGGATTTCATTATATCTATCATGATTATCAACAACAAGTTTGCATCTGAAAAAATTTCTTCCACCAGTACTTTTAGTATCAGCACCACCATATATTACAGATGGCAAATCAGGATGTTCATTTAATTTGACTACATATTTTACCGGAGTTCTTTCAACAGGATTAGGATTTGACGAACTTATATCCCAACTATATAAAGTAGAGTTTCTTAAAACTTGCTCAACAGTTTCGTTACTCGAAGGAGGATGAAAACCATCTACCCTATATATAGTATCACCAATTCTACTATCTAAAGTAGCAGATTGCAATTGATCTTCTAATTTAGCATCATCAACAGGCGTGTTAAACTTTATTGCTCTGGAACTTATTAAAGATTTAATATACTGGTATGGAAGTGCTCCTTTGCTAGTATCTGAAAATAACATAATAAAAACTTTCAATAATACATTTATAAAAACTTCTATTATTCTTAATATACTTTTTAAAAGATCTAGATATCTAAACTTGCGTCTACTCCACTTGCCAAATTTCTTCCTGAGATTTTTGATTGTTCAGTTGCTCTAGATATTTTATTTCCAGGATCAGAATAATCTACGAAATTATAAAAAGTTTTAGCCCATGGATATAGTTCAGTAACAGCATTTGCCATTTCCATAACCATACTACGATAACTAAAGTGTCCTGCTGGTTGTGTTCTTAATTCACTTAAATGTTGGAATGCTCTTAAGTTCATACCTAACATAAATCTCATACGATGATTAAATAACGTAGCATATTGCCCTGCTTGAATTAATCCAGCATGTCTAATATCACTATTAAGATCATCCATCATACCTACAACTTCATTAACTTCACCTTCTAAACCAATCACACTCATTTCTGGAGGAAGAATAAAACCTAATTCTGTAGTTAGATCCTGTCTCTGTTGAGTTAACATTCTATGTCTCTCAAGATCACGATATTCTGCAAATCCTCCAACTAAATCAAACGTCAAAGGATAACCAGCTTCAATACCCCTTCCAGTTCTATCGCGTCTTGATTCTCTTTTACCTTTATATAAATTTAATAACTCTAATTTCCTTTCTTCAGAAATTTCTCCTAACCTATTCATAATTTGCGGCATAGAGACATTTGTATATGAAAATAAAGCAGAAGCGAGAACTTCATTTATATATTCATTACTTCTAGACAATAGTGTAACCTTATCCCCAGTAGGTACTATATCCCTAAATAACTCTGAAGCTACTTCTTTCATTGCAGTATTTATTTGTGCAGATTGCGGATTAGCCTTATTTCTTTTTATAAATGTTGGGATAACTTTATTTAATTCTAATTCTAAATCACTAGCTCTAGACTGTGCCTCTTCTAATTCATTACTTTTCAAAAAATTTAACAAACTTGTATAAAATCTGCCATTCCCGAAAAGACCTATGTGTGTTAAAGTTGATGAAGGTAAGACACATCTTCCAACATCCAAAGCTGCACATCTAATAGTAAAATTATAAGCTAAATCAAAAGCTTTTCTTTCTTCATCATTTATTAAATCAGCTTCTCCAACTTTTACCCTTGTTTCATACCTATCAACTTCTAGAGTCTGTTTACTTCTTGGAAATTCCTGTTTAAAATGATCAACTAAACCCTTTACACCTTTTTGATAAACATCAAAAGCACGATTATTAACACTTTCAAATTTGTCACCGAGACCTGATTGCATAATTTCTGTAGGTCTTAAATATCTCCATCTTCCATTTTCGTCTTTTACATCATATTTTACATAACGTGTAGACTGTTCAATAGGAGAGCCGCCAATCCTTCTATCTTCAATCCATTTAGTTGCTAACTGAGATATATCTTCAATACCAACATGCGTTCCCTCCAATTCACCAACAGAATCATCACCAAATGCATTTAGAACACGATCCATAAGAGCAGAACCACGTTGTGCAGACGGTTCACCGTTATCGTCTAAGAACTCATTTAATAAAGTAAGTTGTAACCCTGTTTGAGCTCTAGAATATCTTGCTAAAAGCCCACCAGTAAGTTCTGAAGGTAATCCATGAATAACAAAAGTATTACCACCAACATTTGTAACATATCTTGATAATTTTTCTTTTATTTCTACTGGCACTTCATTAATAGAAAGAAACTTTTTTACCATAAAAATTTTTAATATAACTCCTATAAAAACATTTAGATAATATAAATATAGTTTTCAATTAAAAATAGCTTCAAATATACATAAATATTTATAAATTAAAGAGAGATAAATAAATTAAAATGAAAAAAGGTAAATTAATCGTATTTGATGGTGGAGATGCTGTAGGTAAAAAAACACAATCAGATAAATTAACAGCTCGTTTAATTTCTGAAAATTTTCCACTTATGACATATTCTTTTCCTCAATATGAAACACATTTTGGTAAAATGGTTAAACAATATTTAAATGGAGAATTTGGAAATCCAGTTAATATAAATCCAAAAATGGCTTCATTATTATATGCATTAGACAGACAACAAGCAGCACCAAGCATTAGACAATCCTTAGAATCTGGGACAAATGTTCTATGTAATAGATATATAGAATCTAATATGGGATTTCAAAGTGCAAAAATAAAAAATGAAAAAGAAAGAGGAGAATTTTTAGAATGGTTACTTTATACTGAACATGGACAATTAGGAATTCCAAGATCAGATTTAGTTATTTATTTATATATGCCCTTAGAAGAATCAAAAAAATTATTAGAAGGAAGAGGAGAAAAACAAGATGGTCATGAAAGTGATAGGGATTTTCAACAAAGAGTAGTTGAAGCATATATAAGTTTAGCAGGAAAATATAAACATTGGAATCTAGTAAATTGTGCATCAAAAGATTCAGGCATTAGAAGTATTGATGATATACATGAAGAAGTATATAATTTAACAAAAAAATTTTTAAATTAAGTATAATAATATTCTCCCTTACGTCTCTGCTCCTGATCTAGTTGAGAACCAGGTTTATTTATTCTAGGTCTTCCTGTTTCTTTATCTCGTCTATAAGTAATATCCAAATTTGTTAATATTCTGTTCATACCATCTCTTTTAGATAATGTACTAGAAACATGACCTTCCTTAGTTGGAATTCCTTCAAATATAATCATAGAATCTGCTAAGTAATCAATAAACTGAATATCATGATCAACAACAATTGCTGCAATATCCTTCATCATAACATAATCTCTAATAATTTCAGCAACTTTCAGACGATCCTCAACATCAATAAAAGCAGAGGGTTCATCCATAGCAATCAATTCAGCAGTGGGGTTAGTCAGACAAGCAACAATATGCATCTTTTGTAATTCTCCACCAGATAATTTCTTAATTTCATTATTCAAAATATTCTGAACATTAAGTTTTTCTAAAATGTTAGTTTTGTACCAGCCAGAATCAAACTCAGAATCTGCAATACTACGCAAATAAGATTCAACATTACCATCAATATTAAATTCTAAATACTGTGGCTTGTAACTTATCTTTAAATTCTGAATATCAATATTATCAGGTTTTAAAACACCAGAAATCATTTTTAAAAAAGTAGACTTGCCAAGACCATTAGAACCCATGATAGTCAATACTTCACCACGATGTAATTTAACTTCATTAACTTTTAATTTAAAAGTTTCAAACTTCTTTTCTAAAAAAGGGAATTCAGCTAAAATAGTTTTAGATAATACAGTATCCTGAGGCCTTTCAAAAAATTTAATAGGATAATTCCTAAACCTAATATTCTCATCAGGCAAGTAACCATCCATGTACTCATTAATACCTCTACGCACAGCTTTTGATTGTGAAAAAATACCATAACAAGCAGGTTCACCATAAACAATCTGAATCTCATCAGAGATATAATCAAGAGTTGCTAGATCATGCTCAACTACAACAACAGAATGATTTTCTGCTAAATGTCTAATAATTCTAGCTGCTTTAATCCTGTGAGTGATATCTAAAAATGAAGTTGGCTCATCAAAATAATAAACATCAGCTTTTTTTAAAAGACAAGCAGCAATAGCAGTTCTTTGTAATTCACCACCAGATAATTCTTCAATCATATGATCCTTAAGATCTTCTAACTCTAATTCTTTCATAACTAGATCTAATTGATTTTTTTCATCAACTTTTTTTAATAGATCAAAAACTTTATGACCTTTGTATATAGTTGCTAACATCTCAACTCTCTGAGGCTTGTAACTTATTCTTAATTCCTTATTAGATAATTTTTTGAAATAATCACCAAAAGACCTAGTAGAATATTTAGAGATAATTTTTGAGTATTCGGGTTTAGAATTAAATTCTCCAAGATTAGGGACAACATTACCTGATAAAATTTCTAAAGCAGTTGATTTACCAATACCGTTCTTACCAATAACACCAACAGTAAGATTAGGTTTTATAATAGGCAAAGAATATAATTCAAATTGGTTTTGACCAAAACGATTAATAGGATCTTCTTTAAGTTTTTCAGGAAGATTAACAATATGAATAGCCTGGAAAGGACATTTCTTAGCACAAATCTTATGCATCTCAGAAGCAACTTCCTCATCAATTTCAGATTTACCATGAATAGGACTAAGATGGAAACCTTGACCGCCAGCTTTGTTAACAGGATCATACTTCATGCATTCGTGCTGGCATTTATTAGGATAACATTTCTGCCTTTCAACAATAACTGCTACTTTTCTCATATAATTACTATTAATAAAATGTTTATAAAGTTAATTGAATCTAAAATTTTATGGTAAAGTTTACCAACTTAATTTATAATAGTTTTAACAACAACCAAGCCTTTAACTTTTTCAAACATATGATCTGTTGATGCTATACGCTTATCAAATTTCAATGAAGTTGCTGCGTGAATAGAATCAAATATTCCAAGATTAAATTTTTTTCTTAAGTCTAGACTTTTATTAAATATTTCATTATCACAATCAACAATTCTTAGTTCTGGCAATATTTTAATTAATACCTTATCCAATTCCATACTCAATATATCACTAACTTCTCTCTTAATAACTATCTCGAGTTCTATTAAACTAATTACAGAGGTATATTTATCTTCTTTTAAAGAAATTATTTTTTTAGCATATTCTCTATGAAAATCTTTTTCTTTAATTAGAGCTAATAAAATATCTACGTCAAGATACATTTTATTTTTTCCTTATTTCGTGATAAGCATATTCCTCAGCTTTAGTATGCAGTCTTGGTTTAATCAAACTTAATTCTTCAGCTAGATGTAATAAAGCATATCTAACAGCTTCAGATTTTGTTTTGCTGTATCCTTCTTTAATTAGAGTATCGAGTATCTCTTCTGTTACTCCTTTAAATTCTAGTGTCAATGTTGTTGTCATAGTAATATCATAGTGTTTTACTATTAATAAACTTTTTGGTATAATTTATATAAAAATACTAATTTTAAAATATATGGCAGAAAAATGCACAGTATGCAATGAAAAAATAGAGACCACATTCCTAGAAAAGATAAGAGGAACATACATAAGAAAAGGAAAAAAATTAGAAGCTATATGCAGCAACTGCCAGAAGAAACTAAAAAATAATTCTGATAAATAATAATGCCTTTGTAGCTTAATGGTATAGCATCACTTTCGTAAAGTGAGGGTTGAGGGTTCAAATCCCTTCAAAGGCTTATTTAAAATATCTTTCAAAATCTTCTTTAAGGTCATAGAATAATGAGATAAATTTCTTAGTCGCAATATCCATCTCTTTCTTTCCTTTATCTGTCAGTTTATATTTTTTAGTCTTTCCATTATCATCAACTTCAACAATCAAACCTTTCTTATTCAAATCTTTAAGAACAGGATAGATAGTCCCAGGACTTGGCTTGCAGCCTTTTCTTTTTTCTAATTCCTTTCTAATCTCTTCACCTGACATCTCTTTCTTATGTAATAATCTTAAAACAATGAAACTAAGATAACCTCTCATATCACAAGAACTATTTTTCATATATTACTAGAGAAGATGAAGTTTATAATCATTATGATTAAAAGTTAATATCGTATAACCGATACATTTATATATTATATTTGCATTATAAACTTAAATAACAAAATATGAGGTAAATATTATGAAAATACAAATAATACTAGGAAGCATAAGAGAGGGAAGAAACGGGGAAAAAGTCTGTAAGTGGATAACAAATATAGCAAAGAAAAACAAAGAAACAGAATATGAAATCATAGATCTAAAAGAGTGGAACTTGCCAATGTTCAATGATTCAAAACCACCATTCATGGGAGAATACTCATATGAACATTCAAAAAAATGGTCAGAGAAAATAAGTGAAGCAGATGGATATATAATAGTAACACCAGAATACAACCACGGATATCCAGCAGTACTAAAAAATGCAATAGATTATTTATACAAAGAGTGGAACAATAAACCAGTAGCATTCGTAAGCTATGGAGGATATGTTGGAGGATCAAGAGCAGTAGAACAACTAAGACAGGTATCAGTAGAATTACAAATGACACCAATAAGAGAGGAAGTAAACATACCATTTGTGTGGCAGGCATTTGATGAAAAAGGAGAAATATTAAATAAACATCTAAATGAAAAAGCAGAAGGAATGCTGAAACAACTAAATACATTTGCAGAAACAATGAAAAACATGAGGAAATAAATCCTTTATTTTTTATTTATGAAAAAAGAAATACAAAGAAATTCTGAGAGAGGAAAATTTAAGAATGAATGGTTAGATACAAAATATAGTTTCAGCTTTTCAAATTATTACAACCCAAAAAGATTAGGATTTGGAAAATTATTAGTATTGAATGATGATATAATACAACCATTACAAGGATTTCCAATGCATCATCACAATGATATGGAGATAATAACAATAATACTAGAAGGAACATTAGAACACAAAGACAATATTAAAAATATAGGAAGAATAGAGGAGAATGAAATACAGACTATGTCAGCAGGAACAGGAATAACACATTCAGAATATAATCCATCAAAAACAAAAGAGACAAGGTTATTACAGATATGGATAGAACCATCAGAAGAAGATATAGAACCAAAATATGAACAGAAGAAGATAGAATTAAAAGAAAATGAATTAAATCTAATAGTAAATAAAGAGATAAACCAAGATGCAAAATTATACATAGGAGAATATACAGAAGAGAAAGAATTCAATTATAAAACAGATAATAATAAAGGGATATTTATTTTTGTGATAAAAGGAAAAATAGAAGTTGAGAAAGAAACATTAAATGAGAGAGATTCAATAGAGAATGGGAAAAAGAAAGAAATCAATATTCTACTACATAGGACAGATATTTGTATTATTATATAGATTAATAGAATATATTGTAAAAGCAGTTTATTATTTATTAAAAGGAATAGTAACAGGAATAGGATGGATATTCACAAAAATATTTGACAGAGATAAAAATAAAACAATAATAGAAGACAAGATAATAGTTGATGAGAAACCAATACTGAAAGATGAGACAAAACCTATTAAAAAAACAGATGTTAAACATGGATCAATAAGCTCCAAACCAATGCATGAAAACTTCAAAGAAATAAAAACAATAAAAGGAGATTATCAAGAATTTGAGAATAAAATATTAGATAGCAGTTCAACAATAGGGATAATACTAGGAGCAAGAGGGACAGGAAAATCAGCATTAGGAATGAAACTATTAGAGAATTTAAAAGCAGAGACAGGAAAGGAAGTATATGCAATGGGATTTAACTCAAAAGACATGCCAAACTGGATAAACATAGTAGATAGTATAGATGATGCAGAAAACAACTCAATATTACTAGTAGATGAATCAGGAATACAATTCAGTTCAAGAGAATCAATGAGCAATTCAAACAAGTTATTATCACAAATATTATTTATAGCAAGGCATAAAGATCTTTCAATTATTTTTATTTCTCAGAATAGCAGCAATATAGAAATAAATACAATAAGACAGGCAGATTATATAGCACTAAAACCATCATCACTATTACAGAAAGATTTTGAGAGAAAGAAAATAAAAGAGATATACGAAGAAGTAGAAAAAGAATTCGAGAAATACAAAGAAGACAAAGGACTAACTTACATATATTCACATAATTACAAAGGATTTGTATCTAACCCATTACCAAGCTTCTGGAATATAAAAGTATCAAAAGCATATAATAAATTTAAGAAATAGTAAAATAACAAACATTAATAATATTTCTAAATACAACAAATACATGGAAAATAGAGTAGAGATAACATCACCAGCAGGATCATTTGAATCATTAAATGCCTCAATAAAGGCAGGAGCTGATTCTGTATATTTTGGGATAGAACAGTTAAACATGAGAGCAAGGTCAATAAATAATTTCACAATAAAAGACCTGACAAAAATAGTAAAGCTCTGCAAAGAAAATAATGTAAAAACGTTCCTAGCATTAAATACAATAATGTATGACCATGACATGATATTAATGAAAAAAATATGTGATGAGGCAAAAAAACAGGGAATAGATGCAGTAATAGCAAGCGACATGTCAGCAATAATCTATGCAAGATCAATAGGGCTAAATGTTCACTGCTCAACACAGATGAATATCTCAAACATAGAAACAGTGAAATTCTATGCACAATATGCAGATGTAATAGTCTTAGCAAGAGAATTAACATTAGGACAGATAAAGAAGATATGTGATGAGATAAAAAAACAAGACATAAGATCACCAAACAAAGAATTAATCAAGATAGAAATATTCGCACATGGAGCATTATGCGTAGCAATATCAGGAAAATGTTATATGAGCCTGGCTGTATACAATGCATCAGCAAACAGAGGATCATGCTTACAGAACTGCAGAAGATCATACAAAGTCATAGATGAAGAGACAGGAGATGAACTAGTCATAGACAACAAATATATAATGTCACCAAAAGACCTATGCACAATAACATTCTTAGATAAGATAATCAATTCAGGAATAAGTATACTAAAAATAGAGGGAAGAGGAAAACCAGCAGATTATGTATACACAACAACAAAAGCATACAAAGAAGGAGTTGAAAGTGTAAAGAACAATACATATACAAAAGAAAAAATAGATACATGGATAAAAGAATTAGAAAAAGTCTATAACAGAGGATTCTGGCATGGAGGATATTATCTAGGGAAAAAATTAGGTGAATGGTCAGGAACATATGGATCAAAAGCAACAAGAGAAAAAATATACATAGGAGATGCAATAAATTATTATAATAAAAACTTTGTAGGGGAGTTCAGGATAAAATCAGGAATATTAAATAAAGGAGATGAAATAATAATAACAGGGCCAACAACAGGGATAGTGCATGCAAAAGCAGAGAAAATAATAAAAAACAATGAACAATTAGAACATGCAAAAAAAGATGATATAATCACAATAGAGATAAAAGAAAAAATAAGGAAAAATGATAAATTATATCTAATAAAAGAAAAATGACAAAGATATTACATTATAGAGAAAAATGCATAGGATGTGCTATCTGTGTTGAATATGCACCAAACCAGTGGGAATTATCAGCTGATGGAAAAGCAATATTGAAAAATTCAGAAAGAAAAGGAGAGACAGATATATTAGAAATAGATGAATCAGAGATAGAAACAAACAAGATGGCAGAAAGAGACTGTCCGACAAGAATAATAAAAATAACTAAATAGATTTAATACCATTACATTAAAACCAAGAATATTCTGATGATAACATCACTAAGTTAAAAATATTCAAAGATAATTTGATTTCATATTAATTTTGACCAGGCTTTGCTATCCCCGCATCAATTCAAGAACTAAATCATATTTTATAAAGGTTTTTGTTGTTCTAAAATAGCTTTTCTTTCTTCTAAAGTAATTTTTGAATGACAATATCCTAATTTTTTAAATGTTCCTTTAATTTTTCAAAAGCTAATTTTCTCATACTAATACTATCTTTTTCTTCACTTGATATTTCAGCAAAAGTTTTATCATAACCGTCAGGAACAAAAATCTTATCCCAACCAAAACCATTCTCACCTCTTGGGCTAACGATTATACCATCAATCATTCCTTCAAAGAATTTAATATCATTATCATTAAAATAACCAATAACACATTTAGCAACTGCTTTATTACCGAAAACTTCCCCTAATTTATAAACACCATCAAGACCAATAGATTTTTCAAAAAATTTAATCAAAGGACCTGGAAGACCTTTCATTGATATTAATTCTAAAGAAGTATCCTCAACAATAAAACTTCCTGAATGATGTTTCTTAGCCTCATTTAGTTTATGTTCAATAATCTTTCTAGAATCAATACTCTGAATTTCAATTAAATCAATATTTAATCCTTTAATATCTGGAAAAATACTTCTAGCTTCCCTTAATTTATTTTCATTGCCTGTAATAAAAAATAACTCATTCATTTAACAAGCTCCACATCATGAGGGTGACTTTCTTTAATACCTGACTGAGTCATACGAACAAACTCAACTTTATCCCAAAATTCTTTGATATCATGAGCGCCAACATAAGACATACCAGAACGCAATCCAGATAAAAATGGTTTAATAACTTCTTCAACACTTCCAGAATAAGGAATCAGAGCTTCAACACCCTCAGGATTATATTCTTCATCAACTTTCTCATTATTCTTTTCATTACGAGCCATGTTAGCACCAAAAGATGCACTGCCACGATAGATCTTGAATTTCTTACCATTCTTCATAATAGACAAACCAGGACTCTCATCAGTGCCAGCTAAAGAACGAGAACGCATCACAGTAGAAGCACCAGCAGCAATAGCTTTAGAAAAATTACCAGCCAAACCGCCAATACCACCATCAGCCATGACAGGAATATTAAAATCATTACCGACTTTAACGCAGTTCAGTAAAGCAGAAAACTGAGGATAACCAGCACCAGCAACTAAACGAGTAATACAGATCGATCCTGATCCAACACCAACTTTTATACAATCAGCACCAGCTTTAATCAGATCAAAAGCAGCCATCTCAGTAACAATATTACCAGCAATAACTTCAATATCTGAAAATTTATCTTTAACATTCTTTAAAGCATTAATTGCTAATTCTGAATGGCCATGAGCAATATCAATACATAAAACATCACAACCAGCATTAATCAAAGCTTCAGCTCTTTCTAAATAATCACCTTTAACACCAATAGCAGCACCAACTAATAATCTTCCTTTTCTATCTTTAACAGTCAAAGGATAACTATCTTTTCTTGAGAGATCTTTAGCTGTAATCAAACCTTTTAAAATTCCTGACTTATCCAACAATGGAAGTTTTTCAACTTTATTATTTTTCATAATCAATTTAGCTTTCTCAATATCAATACCAAAATCAGCAGTAACAGCATCAGAACGTTTAGTCATAATATCTGAAAGAGGTTTTAAAAGATTATCTTCGAACATCATATCCCTTCTTGTAATAATACCTTCGAACCTAGAAGCATTATCAGTAATTAGAATACCGTTAATATTATTCTCTTCCATCAATACTTTAGCATCTTTTAATGTATGTTCAGGAGTCAGAGTAAAAGGCTTGTCAATAACAATAGCTTCAGCTCTCTTAACTTTAATAATTTCATGAACTTGATCTTTAACAGGGAGATAACGATGAACAATACCAATGCCACCCATACGAGCCATGGCAACAGCCATCCTAGATTCAGTGACAGTATCCATATTACCAGAGACCATAGGAATGTTTAATTTAATCTTAGGAGTCAATTGAGTAGAGATATCAACAATTTTCCTAGAAGAGATAGTAGAATATTTAGGGATTATAAGAACATCATCATATGTCAACGCTTCCTGGATATTAGAATGATCAGCCACTTTGTATCTATCAAGAAATTTAGATTATTATTTTTAAAGATTTAGATAATGAAACGATATAATTATTGAGAAGGCTTTCTTTCAGGAGGAAGAATTCTAATTTCATATCTTACTGTTTCTCCAGTCCTATAACCTAATTCGTCAGCAACTCTAGATATATGATTATCAGTATCTTCTGGAATTCCAGGACTTTTATTTACTAATAAACCTTCACTATGATAAACTCCAACTCTAATTATAGTAATTGAACCATCTTCATTATGAACAAGACTGTCTAAAAATCTGTTTCTAGTTTTTCTAATAACATCTACAGCAAACAATCCATATTCATCATTATCATCATTCATATGATAATTAATAAAATGTTGTTTAAAAAGATTTAGATAATAGAAAATAATAATTAAAAAAATTAAAAGAACATACGAGCAATCCTTGCTTTCATCCTGTTCATCATACCATGAGCCTGATAAGTTATCTTGCCATCTTTTAATGCTTGTTTAGCAGTAATCTTACCATCTTGAAGATCTTTAATAGTACACATGGATGTTGTTACAGTGAAAGTTTTACCATCAACAGCTCCCTGAGATATATCAGTCATCATGCCATTCATCATCTTAGCATGCCAGACCTGGTCGTCAATATGAGCTTCTACTACTGCATTCTTACCAATAAAACTTCTGCCATATTTAACACCTTTATTATCAGGATTATTATTAATAAAATCCTTAGCTTGAGAAGCATATTTAGCTATGTCTACATCACAATCAGAATTCTCAGCAGCTATAACACTAAATACTGAAAATATCATAATTGCAACAATCAAAACTGTTAATTTCATTGTTTTCATAATACAAGATAATAATTAAAGAATATTTAATACTTTTGTTCCCATTTCAAGGTTAGGAAATTTCTATATTCCATTCTTCCCTAAATTTAGAAACAACAGGATGGTTTTCTCCCATAATAACCACTAGATCATCATAAAGTTTCTTAGTCCAATTATCTATGGCCAATTTAGCATGACTCTGTCCAGCATTAAGACCCTGTTCCTCAATAGAGTTCATCTCAAAAATAGAAGTCCTACCAAGATGAGCAATAGCATGAAGAATTGCAATAGTATGCTTGTTTAAATCATCCATATATTAGAATATATTATTAGGTTATTATAAATTTAGTATATAGTTTATAATCGAATTAATTCCTACCAGCCCAAACTTTCTTAAAAGCAAGACCTAAAAGATCATTACCTCCAAAGAAATTATTTTTAAACTCTGTCCAATTCCTAATCTTGAAAACCCTCTTAAAAATAAATGAAGGTCTAAGATAAAACTCCAAAACAGCTCTGCCACTCCAATATCTTAACTGCTTTGCAGATAATTTCTTAGTCATTATCAAAGGATCTGTACCATGAATAATATGACCATCATAATTTTCAGGCTGCTCGAAAAGATTATTGGCAATAACTTCATTATATACAGGAGTTCCAGGATAAGGATTCAATATATTAAAAAATGTAAGATCCGCATCTACCTTCTTTGCAAAAGCTATTGTCTTTTTCATTTCCTCTTCGCCTTCCCAAGGGAAACCCATAATGAAAGTAACTTTTACAAGAATACCATGCTTTTGAGCCATCTGAACAGCATTAATAACCATATCACAGTTTATAGGCTTATTAATCAGTTTAAAACCTTCATCATAACCTGTTTCAATACCAAAAAGTATACTCTTACAACCAGCACTTGCCATAGCACCAAGAAGTTCATCATCCATATGATTGACCCTTGTTAAACATTCCCAGACAAGATCCATCTTAGATTCTTTAATCTTATTACACATCTCAATAATCCTCTGATGATTAACACAAAATTCATCATCCTGAAAATAGATATGCCTTATTGCATACTGATCATACAATAATTTTATTTCATCGAAAACCTTATCAGAAGATCTTTGACGCCAATATTTAGCCTGCTGTGAACTTTGACAGAAATTACACTTAAATGGGCAGCCACGAGATGTAATCATAGTTGTAAACTTTCTTCCAAGATTAAGCCAACCATAAGAATGATATTTTTCCATAGGAAACAAATGATAAGCAGGCATTGGAAGATTATCAAGAATTTTCACAACACCACGATCAACAGTTTTTGTTATTTTACCTGATGAATTAACATACATCAAACCCTTAATATCATCAAGCTTCATATAATCTTTTTTATCAAGATAATTGAGCAAATCTACAATAGTCTCTTCTGCCTCTCCAATAACAACAAAGTCTACAACTCCTTTATTATCAAATGCTGATTCAGGATTAACTGTAACATGAGGGCCGCCAACAATATTTATTACATGAGGGTTATATGATTTAGCTTTTTTAAGAAGATTTAATGAAATTGAAAAATTTGCAGTAACAGCACCAATAAGAATAAACTTAGGATTATGCTTTTTTATTTCTTTAAGAGTATCTTCCTCAGAAAGTTCCAATCCAAAACAATCAAGTATCTTAACATCATACTTCATAGTCTCAATAAGAGCGGCTATTATACCAATTCCCAGATTAGGACATTTAGGACCTACAGAATCGAGTTTACCGTAATTAAATGGAGGTACAATACATAAAACTTCAGTCATAATAGTGATTACTAAATGACCTTAATAAAGTTATCTGTAAATCAAGTACACCGAGTAGAATTATATAAAAATAAAGGCTTAATAGGTGCGCCATAAGAATCTTTAACAATCTCATCATAACAATACAATATAGCAATTTCATCTTTCAAAAGACCGTACCTCAATAATATTTTGGGTTTTTTTAACAATTCATCAGAAAAGTTATAACTAATATTATATCCAATTTTTTGCATCGCTGGAATAGCCTCAATCCTATTATACCATAAAAAAGACGTGTCTTTCCTAAATATAGCTGCTGTAGGCTTAACATCAATTATTAAATCAGAATTATTAGAGTTTGATAAAACAAAATCAGTTGTCCTCAATTGAATATCATTTGTAGAAAAGATATACCTTCCAATAAAAAGACTGCTTGCCACTAAATAAATAATCATTACAATAATAAAAAAACGTTTAATATTATCTGAAGAATCATAAATTCCACGAGCTATAATAATACTAATTATTATACTAAGAAAAATAAAATCCTGCCTACCAATCCATGAAATTGAGAATATTAAAGAAATAAAAATTAAAACCTGCCCAAGGAATAAAAAACTTATAATATCATGCTTAAATCTTAATTTATTCAAAGACATCAAAAGCAATAAAATAAAAAGAGAATATTCAACCATAATTCCTTTAACCATTGCAATAACAGGAACATCAGTATGCCATGCAAACATCACAAAAAAAGTTTGATAAAAAAAATCATTCCATAACCCACCAATAAATATCATAAAAAACCCCAGCACACCTGTTATAATACCCCCAGTTATTACATTACGCATAACAACATATTTTTTTTGGAAAAAAAGCCATAATACAACAAAGATTATTATAACAGCAGATTTCTGGGTTGTAAAAAATGCAAGAGCAAACAATAATCCAGATATAAAAGCAAATTTCTTTTTATCTAAAATAATAAGATAAATGGCAATAATATTTAATAAAGCACTAAAACCATCCAGAAGTATTTCAGTAGATGCTGAAAAAAATACTGAATTAAATACTAACAAAATAACAGATATATAAGCAATATTTTTATTGTATAACCTTTTAGCCAAAATAAATGTCATATATACCAAAAGCAAGAATATCATAAATGAAAACATACGAGCAGCATACAAAGCAGACAAAGAATTTCCAAAGACTTTGAAAAACAAGGATATTATAAATAACAATAATGGGGTATGGAATTCTATAAACTCTTGATATACATTACCACCATTTGCTATCAGCCAAGAAACATGAAGGTGCTCTATCTCATCCTGATTAAATACCTTATTAAAAGCAATAAAAAACAAAAATATTAATATTATTGGAATAACAATCTTCATTAAAGAGTATATGTCTTTATTTGACTTCAATATAAATAATGAAAACAAGATTATTATAATACCCAAACAAAAAAATAGGATTTTTAATTCATTCAATGATACAATAGAACAATAACCACATAAACTATATAACTGATTGAACAGACTAAGCAATCCAGAAATAATTAAAAAGAATAGTCCAAAAACAACAGACATTATACAATAAAAGCTCTTATCTATATTCATCTTCAAAACCTATTTTTTAATAAAACATACAACGCCTTAAAACCATCACTAACCTTAATTTTTTTACCCTCCTTAGCATTTCGCGGATAATATTCAATAGGCAACTCAATAATTCTTATTTTTCTTTTTAAAACTTTTGCAGTTATCTCAGGCTCAAAATCAAATGACAATGATTCAAATTTAATAGATTTCAATAACTCAGCATCAAAGACCTTATAACAAGTCTCCATGTCAGTTATTTTTTGCCCATAAAATAATGTAGTTGTAAAAGACAAGAACTTATTACCAAGAAAAAATATTGAAGAATACTTTTTATTAGACAAAAATCTAGAACCATATGTTACCAATGCTTTATTTGAGATTATTGGGACAATAAGTTTTTTTAAATCTTCAGGATCATACTCTAGATCTGCATCCTGAAATGTAATAATATCCCCAGAAGCACTAGAAATACCTGTCTTAAGTGCTCCACCCTTACCTTTATTCTTTTCATGCAGTATGACATCAACACCAAACATTTTGCTGATTAAATCCCTTGTACCATCATTTGAACCATCATCAACTACTATGATTTGTTTTTTCAAATTTTTGAATTTTAGATTTTTAACTTTAGATATAACAGATTCTATAGTCTTGACTTCATTGTATGCTGGAATAATAATAGAAATAGTCTTATAAACTTTATTCATAAATTCAAAACAAAATATAAAATATATAAACCTTTCTAAACAATTACTTAGAAAAACATTTAGCAACAATCAAAGGGAATAAGATAGTAGCATCACCAAATACTTTAACGTGCTTAGCTTCTGGCAATATTTTACCCCAAGAGATAGCTTCTTCAGGCCTAGCACCAGAATCAGAACCGTCAAATTCCTGAGCATTGTTAATATATATAGCATAATCAGCACCATTCCTGAACATGTTAGCATTACAAATATGATGTTTAATAGGACCAGAACCTAAAACAATAATACCAGATTTATTAGAAGTTATAGCAATATCATTTAGTATCTTAATATCATCAGCAATATCAATCTTGAATTCAGGATGCTTGTATTTGAAGAAATAAACCATATCACCCATAGAACCATCAGTAAAAGATGGACAGAAAACTGGAATATTATTCTTAGCACACCAATAATAAATACTATCCTTATGATTAATTTTTTCTCCCATGATTTTAATAATTTCAGAAACTGAAAAAACTTTATTTTGTCTATTTAATTCTTCTAATAAAGGAATAAAGAATTTTTCAAACTTAACATAACGGTCATTAGGAACAAAAATATTACCAGTCCTGTTAATACCTTTCTCTCTTAATTGAGAGTTATCAGCATCGAAAGAACCTAAAATAAAAGGATCCATACATTTTATCAAATCTTCCTCAATACCACCAGCAGTAGTCACTATAACATCAACCAATTTATGTTCTGCTAAATACCTAAAAACATCACGTAAACCAGAAGTAACCATATTAGAAGTATAACCTAAAAAAATAGTGCATTTGTCCTTACGCATACTATTAACAATATTAAAAGACTTACCAAGATTAGTAGCCTGAAAACCAGTAGACAAGAAACTATCTAAAAGATTATTATAATTAACACCATCATTAAAATTATAACCATTAATAGCAACAAAATCCTTAGGCTTAAAAGAATCACGAAGAATATTCTTCTTAGCTATTTCCAACTTAGATTTTTCTGAAATTTTCATATATAATAGAAAATAGATGATTTTTTATATGTTTCTACTTTAGTAATCAGATAAAGAATTCTGTTTATTTCCTTTTAACAAATTATCTAAATCAGTATTAAAGAATATTAAAATAGCATCAGCAATAGGTTCTATTTGTTTGTCAATATAATGTTGATAGTCTATTTTATGTTTTAAATATCCAACATGCTCTGGTCCATCTTCTGTCATTATATAACTTATTATATTAGACTCTATCTCTACTCCCTGTGCAATTAACTTATTTACAACTTTCTTAGCAGGGGTATCCATAGCATAGTCTTTCATCTCTTTTCTCATTGTTTTTTTATATACAAGCAAATCATCATATTTACCTTTCTTCAGATCTTTCAAGAACTGTTTAACATAATCAACAACTTCCTCATTATGGAAAATCTTATTGTAAATTTCATTCTGGAATTTTTTAGCAAGATCTGTCCAGTCACCACGAACTGCTTCTAATCCTACAAATTGAATTTCTTCTTTACCATCTTTAACAACCAAACCAGCATATCTTTTTTTAGCTCCAGCTTCAGATTTTCTTAACTTAGGCATAACACATTTAATGAAACATTTCTCAAAATTCAATTCTAAAAAACTTTCTCTCTTATATTCTTTATTAATAAAATTCTTATAAAACTCATTAATATGCTTCTCAATTTTTTTACCAATAACATTAGCCTCTTCCAAAGACTTAGCATTAGAGACAACAAAATTAGAATCTGTATCCTGATAGATAACTTTGTAACCTAATTTTTCTATTTCCTCACCTGTCAATTTAATAATGAACTGACCGAAATAAGTAATAGCATTAACCATCTTCATATCAAAAAACCTGCAGCTAGGATTGCCAAGAACACCAAAAAAAGAGTTCATCAGAATCTTGATAGCATATCTTGTAAGCTCATCTTTTTCTTTACGAGCTTTTTCCCTGACAACAAAAAGTTTAGATAAAATCTCAGGAAGAATACCATCCTCATTCCTGAAACAGGCATTATTAGGAGCTCTAATCAAATTCTTACCAGAACAATCAGGAACATAAGAGTAAGGATCAATATTGAAAGACCTCATAATACTAGGATACAGAGATTTAAAATCTAAAATCAAGATATAATCATAAATCCCAGGATTACTCTCTTTAACATAACCGCCCTTAATCGGAGATTCTTTAGTAGAGAATTTACCAGTAGGAGCAACAATCTTTCTTTTAAGACACTCCTTAAGATAAATAGAGTCCAAAGAGGCAATAGAAGCATTAACACGATCCAAGGGCATACCAGTAAGAAGAGAACGATGAACAGTTAATTCGAGAACTTTAGTCTTATCCAAAATCTTCAAAACCAATTCAGCATCTTTAAGATTATAATCAATAAGAGTCTGAGGATCATTGATAAAAAGATCATCCAATAATTTATATTTATCCTTAAGAGATGCGAATTTCAAGAATTTACCCTCACCAAGAACCTGAGAGGCAACTGTCTCCAATTTGTAATCATTGACTTTAATAAAAGAAACTTTCATCAAATGCAAAGCATCTAGAACCTGCCTTCCTGGAATATCTGCCTTGCTCTCCATGAAAAAATTATCCTGGATCCTTAACTTAGGTTTAGAATTATTCCTGCCAATAGAAAAGTCAACTTTATACTTTTTACATCTTTTATATAACAAATTAATATCAAAATCAATAACATTCCAGCCAGTAATAACATCAGGATCAATAGTATTAATCAAATTAACAAACTTTTCAAGAACTTCCTCTTCATCCTTACATGATATAGCATTCTTCAATTTTTTATTAGAATTGACAAGAGTATGTTTTTCATTATCACATATAAGACTAATACAGTAGATTTCAGAAGATTCTTTACTAGATTCTATATCAATGCTCAAAACCTTAAGATTCGAAGGATTATAATAAACACCCTTAATATCAGGATTCTTGTAGACACGATCTACTTTCTCAGAAGCAGTGAAATCACCATCAATATCCAAACCACCCTGAATATTATTATCAATCAAGAACCTATATTCAAACCTAACATCTGCTTCATAACATTCAATACCATTCTCTTCAAACTTTTTTCTTAATTTAGGAACTTCAGCAGGAATATCCAAGATAACCTTAATAACCTCTTCAGAACTAAAGTTTTTAAAATGATTATTTTCATGATCAAAATCCTGCAAAGAAAGAGCATCCTTCAAATCAGCTTTTTTAATATAAAAAAAAGGCTTGCATTCGTTAATAGATAAGAAACTCTGATTATTTTCTAATCTGCCAAATAAGATAACATAAGACTTATTATCAATAACTTCATATGATGGGTAAATAAGAAAACCTTTCATAGATTATAGATATTAATGAGAATTAAAAAGTTAACTGAAAGGAGTAATATATACTAAATTACAATATACCTTTTAAATTAATTATTTTTTATAAAGATATGGGATACCCGTATCATGAACTAATACCTTCAGCAATATTACTAGAAAATCCAGGAATAACAAGAGAAGAATTTGTAAGATTATTAAATAAGACAGACTATCATGAAGGCAAAGTAAGAGAGGATGAAGAGAAATATCCTTGGGATTTACAAACACCGGATGGATTATATGTTGATAGAGACTTTCATACAGGATTACATGGATTAGCACATATACTTGGATTAAATTATAGAGAAGAATATTTATTTTATGGAGATGAATATTATGCAAGAAATAATAGAAACCCAGGATATCACACTTATGCAAGAAAAGAAAATGGAAAATGGGAAAATCAAGTACATGTAGTAAATGAGGGAAGAGATTTTCTGATGTTTAGTGAATTAAAACAATTAACAGAAGAACACTATGAAGATGTAAGATATTTTTTAGATTTAGATGGATTAGTAAAAGAATATCGACAATTTTCACCAGATTATATGTATGATTTTAGTCAGGATTCTGGAAGCTTCACGATTAGTGGAGCAAAAAATAGCATAGATTTCAGATGGGTAAAAAGAGGGGATTTATATTATTTAGATGAGAAAACATTCAGAAGAATACCAGCCAATGGAGGAATGTTTATTTATGGATATACTGACTTAATGCTAACAGCAGAGGCAATAAAACAGAAAGCATGGAAATTATTATCAAGAAAAGGATTAGAACATTTAGAAGATTTTTACAAAGATTTTTCAGAATCAAGAATAGTATTAGAAGAAGCAATATGGAATGGACATAGTTCATTATATGCAAAAAAACAAGGAATGTCACATACAGAATTATTAAGATGGAGATTAATCGATTGTAAAGATGATTTTATCGAGCCTAGAGAAAAATATTAGTAAAAAACAACATAATACTTAAAAACCTTAACGAAAGCCCAATTTTAGAAGCCCTCGTAGCATAACGGCGGTGCATTGCCTTGGTATTATATAACTAAAGAGGCAAAGGTTCCGGGTTCAAATCTCGGCGAGGGCTAATTTTCATTAAAGAAAGCCTAATAAACATTTTCTTCTACATAAATATGCACACGTAAATGCTTGGGTCAATGATATCAACAGAACCTGTGCTTAATAGCAGATTATAGAACGGCTGAGGCTCAAGCAACTATAATAAAGCTTATAAAACTTAATCTATGAATCATTAAAATGGCGAAAGAAGAAAATTTTGATATAAAAACAGAATATGAAAAAATAAGCAAGAAATACAAATTACCTGAATTTGAAAAAATAAATGACGATTTCGAGATAGATTTCATAGAGAAAAAAGAATTCCTGACAAGAGCAATAAGAAGAAGGATGAATGACAAATTATTATTTTTTGCAAGAATAATAGAGAATGTAATCTATCCTAATTCACATAGCCAGATAATAGCATATGAAAATTCAGTATTTAGTGAAGAAAGAAAATTAGAATTAGTAAAAGTCCATAAACAACTGATGATATTCGAGAGAAGGTCATTATTATTAGATATAGAGACAGCAGAGGAAAAAGACATAGAATACATCAGAGATTTATTACTTAGATGGGAAGAGTTCAAAAATGAACTGAAAGAAGTTGCAGAGACAATGCAAGAATCTTGGAAAACTAATATAGAAGAAAAAGAGGAGAGATATTTCGGTTGAAAATAGTAATAATAGGAGCCCCTGGTTCTGGAAAGGGAACACAGGCAGGGATATTAGCAAAAGAACTCAGATTAAAGCACATAGTTGCAAGTGAGATAATAAGAAAAGAGACAAGAAAGAATAATTCTATAAGAAAAATAATAGAGCGCGGAGATCTACTTCCTGAGAAAATAATAGAACCAATAATGAGAAAACATATACCAAAAGATAATTTCATAATAGATGGATATCCGAGAAAAATAAGCCAGGCAAAATTATTAGAAAAGATAAACAAACCAGATATTGTATTAGTATTGGATGCTCCATCAACAATATTAAAAAAAAGATTATTGAAAAGAGAATCAATAGAAAAAAGAATAGATGATAATGAAAAAATAATATTACATAGATTCAGAGTATATGATAAAGAGACAAGACCATTATTAAAATATTATAAAGACAGGATGATAAAAATAGATGCAAAAGGTACACCAGAAAACGTAAATAAGAAAATAAGAAAAAATATCACTCATCTTCAGTTTCAATAGATATAACCCCAGAATTAATAGTTACATCACCAAAACCATCAATATAGAAGTTCATATGTTCTCCTATACGCCTAGAATTTAAATGTTTTGAAAGACGATCTGTCAAAAGCGGCAGGTCAGTATCCATAAACTCCTGCATAGATCCAGATTTATATGCCTCAACAAAAGTATTATCAAGAGCATATTCAATAGTCTCACCATGAACTTTTATTGTAACACTTATATCTTTTTTTTCATTATTATACAAAGTTTCAGCTTCAACAACTTCTTCCAAGTTTTCTTCTAATTCTGGATCATAATGAGAAGATTTCCCTGCTTTATTTCTTAATTCAACCAATTCTTCATCTGATAATAAATTTGATAAAGATTCAACTATTTCTGAAATCTCACCTAGTTCTATATGTTGTCTTGATACTTTTCTTCTAAAACTCTCTAATAATAGAGTACAAAGTCTACTTTGATATAAATTTTTTCTAGGAGCTTGTTTTGCAGCTAAATAAGGATGGCATATCTCTGATAAACTAGAAATCATATCATCATATTTTACACCATCTTTCATTATAAAAACCCTAAAATTTCCAATATTATGAACATCTACATATCTCATAAAAACATCTCCAAAATTAGAACTAAAACTGCTTGGGGACATTCCTAAAGATTCTGCAATATTCTTCTGTATCACCCTTCTTTCCATAATATGAAAAAAATCCAATATCTCTTTACCTTTAACTTTACCATCCATATAAAGAAAAACTCCGTTATTTTGAGAAAAAAAATTAGCAAAAAGATTAAAGTTATTGAATGCGCTAATCCTCTTAATTTCATCAAAAGTATAATCCCTATCAGGATCAACACCATAATTTTCTGTCTTTACTTTAGACTTTGCCATAAGAAAAATGAATAAAGAAAAAGTTATAAAGTTATCAACTGGCTAAAACATCAAATGATAATAGAGATATTAAGATTAAACCATAGAATAGCAAGAGATAAGAGAATAACAACACATGTAGGATTGACATCTAGAAGTTTAGGAGCTAGTGCAATGTATTATTCTGGAGATAAAGACTCTGAGATGGAGAATAGCATTAATAAGATAACAGAAAAATTTGGAGGACCATTCATTATAGAGCATGTGAAGAATGAAATATCTTTAATAAAAGAAAAGAAAAAACAAGGATATATAATAAGCCATCTTACAATGTATGGAATAAGTTTTGAAAAATATATTAAAAAATTAAAAAATGAGAAAAAACAATTAATAATAGTCGGGGGAGAGAAAGTAGAACCAGAATATTACCAATTAGCTGATTATAATATAAGTGTGACAAGCCAGCCAATATCAGAGGTAAGTGCATTAGGGATATTCTTATATAATATACATGGGATAAAAGAGGATTTTAAAGATGCGAAGATAAAGGTGATAGAGCAGGAAAGGGGAAAACTTTTAAAGGAGTTCTAGACAATTATATATAATGAAAGTAGTAAAGGGGTGTGTATTATTAGTATTAGTGCTATTATTAGCAAATATTGCTTCTGCAAGCTTTCTTGATATAAATTTAACAAAAGACAAAGTAGGATTTAATCAGGCTTTTGATGGAATTGTAAGATTCAATTTCACTGAACCAGTATTAAAAGATTCAAAGTTAATATTCCATGTAAATTCAATAAGTTATGAAACACCAATACTAGAATTATTAGATGATGATTATGAACTATTACAAGCTGAATATAAGAAAACTGGAGAAAACCTAAATACTGTCAATGTTGATTTCTCTAAACAGGAAAAAAAAGTAATTCTTGGATTTGATTTCTCAGGAAGAGATAGAACAGCAGGAAAAGTTTCTATAAGTAGCATACAGTTTGATATCAAAGGAGAACAGTTAAACGGAAACAAACCAAGTGATGTAAGCATAGATATAGGAAATGATAATATAAAAGATTACAAATACCAAGGAAATACATTATTAGGATATGAACCAACTAACAGAAGCTACCTATCAGATAACACACCAGATGGGTCAGTATTCATAAGAGGATCAGATGTATTCTGCGAGAATGTAATATTAAATTCATCAAAAAAATATAAGTTAAAAGCAAATGTGCAAAGATTAGTAAATGATGCAACATTAAACCTATCAATAACAAAAGATGTATTAAATTATAAGCCAGACTGCAGTACAGAAAAATGCTGCGAGATAAAAACTTTCACAGGAGCACAACAAGAAGCCAGCTGTGAGATAGAAAAAGCGATAGCAGAAGATGGCATCTATTCAATATGTGCATATACAACAGGAGAGGAATATACAAAAAATTATTTCAAGTTGGCTACTGATCTAGATGATAAGATTATTTCAGGATATGCAAACGGACAGGATTTATCAGAAGATTATTTCATATATGCAGATTATGCAAGATATAATAATGTATTAGATAATAGTATAAGAGTAACAATAGATAAGGATGTAATAAATAATTACTTACAAAACAGCCAATGCGAAACCTGCCTTTTAGTTCCTATAAGCGTGAGTTCAAAAACAGCTGGAAGGGTAATACTAAGCAATCCTGCAATACAATATGAATATGATGGCATAGCAAGAGAACTAAACAGTTTTTCAACATTAAATTATCTTGGAGAGAGAATAAACAATATATCAACAATACAGAAACAGTTAGCAGAGATAAAAAATTTAATATCACCAAACACAAAGAGCAATACAAATGAGATCTATGCAGAGATAGATACAGGAAGTGGAATATTAAAGAGCAGAAGAATAAATTTCAAAGTAGTAGATGTGCCAAAAGCATTCATAAGATACGGACCAATGAACCCTAAGACAGGAGATACAGTATTATTCGATGCAAGTTCTTCAACAAAGATAAGAACCGAGATAACAGAATATTCCTGGGAATTCGGAGACGGATCAAAAGCAGAAGGGGAAAAGGCAAGCCATGTATATACTAATTCAAGCAGCTATAATGTTTTATTAACAGTAACAGATGAAGAAGGATTAAGCGGAAGAGAGATAATAACAATCACTACAAACCAAGGAAATTACAGTATAAGCAGTCAAGCAGATGAGATAATAAATAGAATAAATAAATTAAGAGCAAAAATAGAATCAGGATCATCACAATTAAAAGACAGTGCAGAACAAATAGGGCTAAATGAGATATTAAACAAAGCATACACAGATGCAACAGCAATAAAAACATTGAATAATACAAATCTAACAGAACAGCAAAAAATAATTAATTTACAAGAAATAAAAAACAGCATACCAATTGATATAAGCATAGATGTAACAACATTTGATCCTAAAGCAACAAGTGTTAATGACATACCAACAGAATTAGCAGCAAATGGTAATATAGCTTTACAGATATTAAGATCACAAGATGGATTAGTAATAAATGGAGAGGCAAGATCAATAAAATTAATATATAATGATAGGATAGAAGATTTCTTATATGTAAAAAAGACAATAACAGGAACAGGACAAAAATACGAAGTAATGCCATATAATTCTAAGATAAAAGATGTAATAACCCCTAAAGAATATAATTTCACAACACCAAACATAATAACATTTACAGGAAACACAATAGAGTATACATTAGATGATGGATTATTATTCAATGCATTAAATACTAAAACAATAAACGTACCAGATGATTTAAATTTAGAAGATGTAAAAACAAGCAAAGAGAATATATGTGGAGATAATATCTGCGATGCAAGCAGTGAAAACAGTGATAATTGTATACAAGATTGCAAACCACAAAGAGCATACTGGGTAATAATATTAGTAATAATCTTAATAGGAGTGATAGTATATTTCGGATTATTCTTCAAAGGAGGATTACTAAATAAATATTTAATAAACAAGCCTGCAATATTAATGTTCAACAATGAAAAAGATTATCTAGCAGTAAAAAACTTTGTAAGAGAGAGCAGGAAAAGAGGGATAAAAGATGATAGGATATTAAATTCATTAAAGATAAAGAAATGGAAAGATGAACAGATAAAAGCAGTACTAAAAGAGGTAAAGATAGAAGAGAAAAAATTAAAGACGAAGATTAAGAAATAAAACTATTCAAATTCTAATTGTGTTATAAGATTATCAATTCCTTCTCTTTTAATTATTGTCCTTTTCCACCTTTCATAAGGAGCATATCCACTATTTTCTTGTAATGATTCTGCTGTGTGAAGTTTTCCATGTTCAGCTACATTATTAAAATCAAAAGGTTTAGGAAGATAATCTAGAAATGTTTGAAAAAATTTAACCATATCTGGATATTTCACTACAAATTCACCCAATCTTCTAATATATCCCTTATCTCCATCAGATCCACCTGCAGGAGTTAAAAAATAATTATTACCAGCCCATAATTCGTGCCAAGCTTCACCAGCACCATCAAACTTATCGAAAAATGAGACAAACTGCGCTTCCAGTCTAGTCTTATCCTTAGCTGCATAAAGCAAAACCTCATAATCATAACCATTAGCTATTGCAGAATACATCTCGACAATTTTAGGAATAGCTTCACGCTCTCTCTTTGCTAATGACTCAAGTTCTTTTTTAGTCATTTTTTCTTTATCACGAAGTTGAACATCTCCTGTTATAATCTCAACATCATCATGAACCAAAGCCAAAGTTCTTGCAAAGTCAACATCAAATTTTTTTTCATAAATTAATACAATGTCTGAAAGAGCTTCTTCAAGATGCCAGAGAACTCTCCTAGAATGAATAATATCTGTTGTCCTATAATACATTACAGGAGTTTTTTCATGGATATATCTTTTTATCCTGCCTAACTCTTCTTCCCTGCCATCAAAACCATGAAGAACAATAGGTTGAAAATCCATAAAAATACTTCTTTATACTAGTTTAAAAAGTTTTATCTGATCTAAAATAAATTCTATAAAATAACTTTAAAGGCTCTTTAATAAACAATACAATACTAGATACTAGAACAACCAATAGTATATCTGATAACAATAGTGGAACTGTACTGAATAATGAATTAAACATATATATTATAGATAATTGTATTATCACAGAGAGAAAAATAGCTAATAATAAAGATTTATTCCTAAATGTATCAAGACTAAATACAGAGGAATCGCCTATCCTATAATTCAATGAATTAAACAATTCAGCAAATACTAGAACAGAGAAAGCAATAGTCTGAGCATAGATTAATGAATTAGATTTATAATAAATAAAGAACATAGCAAGAACACTAAATGCAATAATAAAACTTTCAAATAACAAACTAGGAATATCTCTTTTAGAAATAATCTTCTCATCCAATTTCCTAGGAGGTGATTTCATAACTGAGTGGTTAACAGGATCAACACCAAGAGCAAGAGCAGGAAGAGAATCTGTCAAAAGATTAACAACAAGAATCTGAATAGCAATCAAAGGCAAAGGAATACCTAAGAGAATAGATACTAATATTATTAATACTTCAGCAAGATTTGTAGAGAATAAAAACTTTATAAACTTTTTAAGATTAGAATAAATACCACGACCTTCCTTGACAGCTGCAACAATAGAAGTAAAATTATCATCCAATAAAACCATATCAGAAGCCTGCTTAGCAACATCAGTGCCAGAACCTACAGAGATGCCAATATCAGCCCTCTTAAGAGCAAGAGCATCATTAACACCATCACCAGTCATTGCAACAATATAACCTTTATTCTTTAAAGCCTGCAAAATCTTAACTTTATGTTCAGGATTGACACGAGCATAAATAGAGACTTTATCAACAACTTTTTCTAAATCATTAATAGTCATAGACTCAAGAGTTTTGCCATTAATAATATTACCTTTAATCCCAACCATAGAACCTATAGCCTTAGCAGTAAGTTCATAATCACCAGTAATCATGACAACACGAATACCAGCAGTATTACACTCAAGAATAGAATCTTTAACTTCATCACGAGGGGGATCAATCATTCCAGCAAAACCAACAAAAATAAAATCTTTAGAGCTCTTAGAATAAGCTAAAGCCAAGACACGAAGAGCATCAGAAGCCATGGAATCATAGACTTTCATTAAATTTTTAAGATCATTAGAAGATAGACTCTTAATTTTATTATCAACTTCAATGAACTTACATTTAGATAAAACAACTTCAGGAGCACCTTTTATCAAAGAGATATCATGATTGTTTATATCATTAACAGTAAGCATGAACTTAGATTCTGAACTAAAAGGAATTTCATTAATCCTAGAATAAGACTTATCAAAACCTGCTTTCTTAGATAATACAATCAAAGCTTTCTCAGTAGGATCAGAATCAAATTCAAGAGAGGAATTATTACAATTAAAACATACAGTCAAAAAATTTTCAAGATATTTAACATTATAATCCTTATTATTAAATAAAATCTTACCAGAAATAGAGTAACCAGAACCTGAAACATCCAATAATTTATTATCAGTGAAAACTTTAGAAACAGTCATCTCATTCTTAGTCAAAGTGCCAGTCTTATCTGTACATATAACATTAGTGGAACCAAGAGTCTCAACAGAGGATAATTTCCTTATAAGAACATTTTTTTTAAGCATCACCTGAGTAGAGAGAGCTAGAGTGATAGTAATAACAGCAGGCAGACCCTCAGGAATAGCAGCAACAGCCAAAGCAAGAGATGTGAAAAAAGCATTCAATAAATAATCACCAGATAGAATATCCAATAAGAAAATAATTATTATAATAAATAATACACCAAGTGTTATAGAAACTCCTAATTTAGATATCTGCTTCTGCAAAGGAGTATATTTCTCGCCAGGTTTTTGAATATCTTTAGCAATCTTACCTAACTCAGTGTTAAAACCAGTAGAGACTACAATAGCCTTGCCATGACCATTAACACATGAAGAGCCAAGAAAAACCATATTCTTACGGTCAGATATGATACATTCTTTAGTGATTGAATGAATATCCTTAGAAACAGGAAGAGACTCACCAGTAAGAGAGGATTCATTCATAAGAATAGAGACAGATTCAATAATCCTAGCATCAGCAGGGATCAAAGAGCCTTCACTAATAATGATAATATCACCAGGAACAATATCACTAGAACTAATTTTAATCTGTTTATTATTACGAATGACAAGAGCCATAGGAGAGGAGAGTTTTCTCAAAGATTCGATAGCTTTCTCAGCCTTAAATTCCTGAAAAAAACCTAATAAAGTGTTTATTATTACAACAATACCAATAACAACAGCATCATTATATTCAGAAAAAACCAATGATAAAAGAACAGCACCAAGAAGAATATATACAATAAAATTCTGGAACTGGGAGATAAATAATTTCAGTATAGAGAATCTTTTAATATTAATAATTTCATTCCTTCCAAATTTTAATAGTCTATTCTTAGCTTCAGAATCAGAGAGACCATCAATAGAAGAGTGCAACTCACTAAGAACCTCTTTTACAGATAACTTATAGAACATAAAGTATTCTATAATATAATGATTTATTAAGGTTTGTGAAAAATCATATAAACATAAACTACTTATTAGAAATATGAGAAAAATAATATTATTCATAGCAACAAGCCTTGATGGATTCATATCTGGACAAAATGATGAAATAGACTGGTTATTCCATGATCAAGATTACGGATATAAAGCATTCTATAATTCTATAGATACAGTAATCATGGGAAGAAAAACATATGATATATCATTAAAATTAGAAAAAGAACCATTCAAAGAAAAGAAAATAATTGTATTCAGCAAAAAGAAAAATGTTGAATATATACAAACACCAATACAATTTGTTAAAGAAATAAAAAAACAAAAAGGAAAAGATATATGGTTAGTTGGAGGAAGCGAGATAGTAAGTATATTACTAAATAATAATCTAATAGATGAGATGAGAATATTCATACACCCATTAATACTAGGCAAAGGAAAAGAACTTTTCAAAGATATAAAAAACAAGATAAAACTAGAACTAGTACAAACAAAACATTATGACAGCGGACTTGTTGAGGTTAGTTATATTGTTAAATATCAATAGAAAGGTTTATAATTTAAACTTTAATAACCAAAATTAAGCACCAGTGGTGTAATGGTTAGCATTAGAGCCTTCCATTATAGAGAGGTAAGCTCTTGATCCGGGAGATGTTAAGTTTAAACTTAATGTTCGGATATTCAAATCCCGGCTGGTGCATTTAATTTTCTAAGATTTCTTGGCTGAACCCTTCTAAAAAAGTTCATTCTTTCTGATTTATTAAGTGCAATATGGTACATACCAACTCTATTTTTTCTCTTTTCTTCATAAAAATAGTAATTCATATCTATAAATCCACATTCCAATAAAAAACTCATTGTTTTGTCCATAATTCTTTGTGAAGCAGATGAGAATTGTATCTTTTTATTTGAGATATGTCCATCACTATCCATAAAACCTCTAAGAAACCCTATTTTAAAGTTTAAAGAATAATCTCTAGGTTTAAGATATATTGTTCTACTTTTTCTATTTCTTCCCAATATATCAACAGAAATATCCCAAACTACAAAGTTTAATAGAAATTTAAAAAGTTTTTTAGAAATATAAGTAAAAATTAAAACATTCTCTTCTTTGTAGATATTAGGACTTTTTTCAAAATTTTTACTGAAAAACTCAACAAGCTGAGAATTATGCGATAAGTCATTACAGTTAAAAAAGAATCTTATCATATATTTCCCTTCTTTTTTATTATGATATGCATTACCATCACCAACAAATAAACCCACTAATTCCCCTATAAATTCGTCATCTGCTTCATTTATTGATACATCTTTAATTTTCTTACCAAATAATTTTTTATAATAAGTATAGATTGTGCCTTTGCTCTTATGAGTAATCTTGTTTATTTCATTTATACTATACCCTAATTTCAATAGCAGTATAATATTCTCTCTTTCATCATTTGATAGCATTATTTATAATATATAATATAAGTTATAAACCTGGCGGGCGTCCGTGTCGTGTCCAGTGGCCAAATATCAATAAAATGCATTTTTAGAGATTGACATTGTTATACAAAATAATGGTTATGTACAACTTGTACCTATCCTCAGTTTTAAAATAATTAAATTTAGACTATTAATTTCAACTGGTTACAAAATGTAACTACTTCAATTCTTTATCATATCTAATTGTAATAAAATACTGATATTATATAATATAATCTTAGGTTGGTGGCAATTTACCCCTCTCTATCCTTAGTTTTTCAATATTAATCCTAAGTATTTCTCAACTGTCCTATATTTCCGGACACTTCAAATAGATTATAATTTCAGTCATCGACATTTTGTCGATAGTTCAATTCTCTGTATATTAATTCATTTCTTATATCTTAAACATAACATGCACAATATAATTAGAATAAAAGCAGTCAATGACATCATAGGGATTGTGATATAACCATAAGACATAACAAACTTAGTTGCACAAGATACAGAATAACCAACAGCAGAACATGCAGGAGGAGCAAATAACTCAATCTGTACAAGATAATGATAAGCAGCAATCAAACCACCAATAATAGACATAGGTATAATATAATTTGAAATTTTATGATCTTTCTTGAACATAGCAATACCTAATAATAAAACCTGAGGATACATGAAAATTCTTTGATACCAACATAGTTTACATGGATCATATTTAGCAATCTCTGAGTAAAATAAACTTCCTGCAGTAGCAATAAATGATACAATAAAAGCAAAGAACAAAGCATTCTTACCAATGAAGTTCTTTAATTTTAAGAATTTATTTTTAGAGAAAATTAAGACTAATAAAAAGATTAAAATTAAGATATTACCTATTAAAGTCAAAAAAGACAACAACCATGAAACGTTAGTTACTAAAGTCATAAATATTTTATATTAAATCTACGTTATAAATGTTTGTAAAAAATAAACTATTGTTAATAATTAATTTTTAATAAATTTATTAATGTAATATAAAACTTTTAATCCTTGTCTTAATTTTGAAAATTTATGATCAGCCCCATTAATTATTATTAATTTCTTAGGTTCATTGGCTGCAGAGTATAACTCTTGAGGATCTTTTTCCACAGGAACTGATTCATCCTTACTTCCATGAATTATTAAAACAGGTTTTTTAAATTTATGCAATGAACCTAGAACATCTAATGTAAAAAACTCATCATAAAATGATCTTTTTAATTTCTTATTATAAGTCCAATGATTTTTATTCTTGTAGATTATATAATCTTTAGTCTTGAAATCATGAACATCTTCATCAGAAAAATCATATCTTACGGCCTGTTTTAAATTTCCAACACCACCTAACAATATTAATTTATCAACTCTTTTATCTTTGTAAGAATATAATGCAGCATCAATAGCACCTGTTGAATGACCAATAATGATTAATTTATTGAATTTATAATTCTTAGAAAGAAAATCAATAGCATACTTAACATCTTTAACTTCTTTACTCATTAGTTTATCTTCAAATTTACCATCAGATGTATCTGTTCCATTAAAATCAAAACAAAGAAATAAATAACCTAATCTTTCCAGATAATTACCCATATTAGAAGCTACAATATATTTACAATTTGCAGGAAAACCATGAAGAAAAACAATTGCTGTATCATATTTTTTAGGTTCGTAAACAAATCCTCTTAAAGTTAAACCATCACTATTCTTGAATTCGACAGCTTTTTGCATAATTTAATTATGTTTAATGCTTATAAAAAGATTACTTTTATAATTAGAGCAATATTTCTCAATAATATGTTCAAGATAAGTTCACAAGATAAAGAGGCAAGAGCAGGAACACTAAAAACAAGACATGGAATAGTAAAAACTCCTTTCTTCATGCCAATAGCAACAAAAGGAACTCCAAAAGCTGTAAGCCCTAAAGATCTAGAAGAGATAGGAACAGAGGCAATAATTGCAAATGCATTTGTATTACACTTAAAACCTGGATTAGATATTCTACAAAAATTTAATGGGATACACAGGTTCATGAAATGGGATAAGACAATATTCACAGATTCAGGAGGATTCCAGATATTAAGCAAAGCATTCTTACATAAAGCAGATGAAAAAGGAGTACATTTCAAAAACCCATATGATGGAAGTATAAAATTCTTTACTCCTGAAGATATAATGGAAATAGAGAAAGCCATAGGATCAGATGTTGCAATGGCACTAGATTATGTACCACATTACGGAAATAATGAGGAATATATTGCGGAATGTACAAGAATAACACATTTATGGGCAGAACGTTGTGTAAAATCACATAGTGATAAGAAACAATTATTATTTGGAATATGCCAGGGTGGAACTTTTAAAGAATTAAGAGAGAAAAGCTGCAAATTCATAAATAAACTAGACTTCGATGGGATAGCATTAGGAGGATTAGGAATAGGAGAAGGAAGAGAAATAATGTATAATACAATAAAATTCAGTACAAAACATTTAGATAAAGAAAAACCAAGATATTTAATGGGAGTTGGAAGCCCGGAAGATATAGTAACATCTGTAGAATTAGGAGTAGATGCATTTGATTCAAGATTTCCAACAATGAATGCAAGACATGGAGGAATATTTACTAGTAAAGGAAAGATCAATATAGAAAAAGCAATGTACAGAGATGAAGAGGAACCACTAGATGAAAACTGTAAATGTCCTGTATGTAAAAATTACAGCAAAGCATTCTTACATCACTTGTACAGAACACATGAACCAATAAAAGAGAGATATGGAAGCATACATAATCTATATTTTATACAAAACTTAATGAAAAATCTAAGAAAATCATATTTACAAGAAAAACACCAAAAGAGATAAAAACTTTAAATTCTTAAATATAATATGGAAAATAAGATATTACATACCAAGAAATTTCAGATAGCATTAAATGTTTTACAGATACTAAGTATTATAGGATTTATAATAGGGATAATAGGCATTATCTTAATAACTGCAGGTGTAATAAATTGAGCAAAGGAATATTCAATATTGTAATATTATTTATTCTAAGTTTTATAGCATTAGGGATTGTTATATTTAATAATATAATCCAGGCAACTTCATATCTTCTAGATAATCCTTCTTATACACTTTACTTTTTATTATCATTAATTTGTTCTTTAATCTATACATTAACACTTAAGTTGAAAGATAATAGTATAATTAACAACAATAAAACTTAAATAGATATTTTAATGAAAATTTATATGCATTGGGACTATAATTATACTGCAAGACTTTATCAGTTAAGTTCAGGTTTGGATTTTTTATCAGTTGCTAAGGAGAATTCATTTCCTCCATTGACAAAAAGCGAGAATATTGTTTTTACAAGCCTAGATAATGTAGCAATTCCTGAAATAAAAGATGGACTCCGTGTTAGTGCAATATTCACAGAAGATGGATATACTATTTCACAGGCTACATATTATGATTCAGATACAAATAAAGTTTATGTTACACAGAACAGATGGATAGGTACACCGCATGGAATTAAACATGAATCATATTCTGATCCCTCAGCTTCACATATTTTACCTCATGAAAAAGAATTTTTAAGGGTTATAGGATTGCCAAATACTACAAGAGGATTATTAGAGAGACTTCTAGAAAACCTAAAGACAAATTAAATGAATTAAAAAGATTTAAATAAGAATAAAAATAAAGGCAATATATGAAAGGAACAACCTGGAAAATAATATTATTCGCAGCAATAATAATTATTCTATATATACCATTAGTATTCATGGGAGCTAACATATTCTTCCCTAAATATGATTATACAAATTATCCAATGTACAATGAATGTTATATGTCAAAGCCTATGCCAGTAAATGGATATGATAATACAACACAGGAACAGATAAACAAATGCCAGCAAGAACAAAATAAAATACAGCAGGATTATGAAAAACAGAAGAGAACATATGACGGGTGGAAATATCTATCAATAGTAATATTCTGCCTGTTAACAATAGGAGCTGCATTATTACTAAAATTAAATGATAGTGTAATGTACGGATTATTCTTAGGTGCAACAATAACAACATTCGCATCAACAATACGCCCCTGATGGGATTTGAATTCGTTGATTAAACCACGCATGATTTAACCTCCCACGACCTACAGGTTAGGAACCTGACGCGCTATCTAGTTTAATAAAATCCAGGCTGCGCTACAGGGGCATACAAATAGAGAAAGTTAAAGCTTTAAAAATCTTTATAAAATAGTAAAAATCTGTTATAATATGCATATACCCATATTAAACATTGATATTCCTCCAAGAAAAAACATATCAAAAATAAATGGTCTAGATGAAAGAAAAATAGAGGCTTTGAGAAAATACTTACCAAAGAAGATTATAGCCGAAGCATTAATTCATATAGGAAGTTTCCAAGACCTTAGAGCCAGAGCAATTGCAAATAATCTCAACCTCAAAGACTTAAATAAAATGCATGAAATCCTCCTAGAACTGTTAATAACATTAAACGATAATCCATATGCAAGAAAAAATAAAGATAATGAAGAATTAGTAAGAATCCTTGACGAGATTGAGGATGAAGTAGAGACAATAGAAGAACAAGTAGATTCTTTAAAAGACAGGATAATGAATTAAATAGTCATTACAATCTTACCATTCTTGAAAACTTTAATCTTACCACCAGAAGATGAGACAACAAAAGCTATAGCAGAAGTCTTAGCTGTGATAGCTGCACAATTACGATGTTTAGTACCAAGACCCTGAGGGAGATTCAAACCTTCTGTATCAATATCAATGTAAGTCCCGGATGATAAGATAGTGCCATCATTATCAATCATGAAAACACCATCCAACTGAGAGAATTCTTTGATAGTCTCACGTAATTCAAGATCAGTAATCTTCTTCTTCTCAGGCTCTATATACTGGAAAGGATTTATTATCAACTGCTTAGAATATTTCAAAATTTCTTTAGGACCAATAATAAAAGCAGTGCCGACTTTCTTTCCTTCTCTCCCATATTTTGATATCTCTAAAGCTATTTCTATAATTGAATCAATTATATCAGGATGGACATTTTCATATAAGATACTAGTATTATTATCAGAAAAAAGAGCGTCGATATTAATTATTGATAAATAACCTTTAAAGCCATTATCAAAAGAATCATCCTGAATACATACAATAGTCTCGCCTTTTGAGAGATATTTATTATAATAAGCTTCTGCAATCAATTCCTTAATAGGTATCATAGAACCTAAAGAAGGTTTTTTAATCTTAGTCTTATATTCAGTTTTAATGTACTGAGAGTAACCAACTTTCTTGAAAAGAGAGACTTTAATCTCATGATACAAAGAATCAGAATACAGATCAGAAGCAGACCTTTCAAAAGAGAGAATACTAGTAGCAGAGATCTCATTAGCTAATTTAGTTGCTGCAATACCAATAAGATTTGAAACCTGCCCCTCTTTTGTTGTCATAGGAGTGAGAGATGAAAGACTTAGTTTAAATAGTTTCTTTTTATAGTATATAGGGTTTGTAGTAGGATTATAAAGCTGAACTAGATTCAAAAGATGCTTTCTCTAAATCTTATAAAAAATAACATCTCTTTCCTCTTCTAAAGTCTTAAATTTAAAATTACTTAATAGTTTCTTTTTAATAGAACTAAACTTAGGAGATTTTTTTAATAAAGTAATAACTATTTTAGAATTAGTCTTAGAAATTCTTTTAATTTCTTCAATAGCTAGATCAACATTATTAAAGTTATGAATAGAAGTCAAAGCCAAGATAATATCAAAAGAATTATCCTTGAAAGGCAAAGATTCAGCAAAAGCATTAATCCTATACCCTTTAGATAATCTAAGCATATTAAAAGACGGATCAATACCAACAGAGAAACAATCAAAAAAATCAGTAGAAATACCAGTACCAGAACCAATATCTAATAACTTATCTGATTTATTAACTTTAAGAAATGCAGAAATCAAATCAAGCTTCTTTAATTGTTCTTCCTCATGCAATGAATTGTAAGAATTGAAAATGATATCGTAATCCATAATTATAGTAAAAAATCAATAATCAAGTAATGACTTCCTGTCCTTCATCATAACTTCATTACTTTTCAAAACTTCAACAGCATACTTACCGCAGTTAAAACAGGTACCACCAAAGTGGAAACTGACAGATCTGGAAAAATTATAACCACAGTTATTACATTTATAATTAACTTTTTCAGGAGCTTCAGCAGACTGGACAATACGGTCAGGCTTAGCACCTCTAGCTATAAGATTATAACAACTAAAACAAATTAAAGACTTACCAGTACCATAAGTAGCCTGTGAAATAGGAACTTTTTTAGAACAGCTAGTACATGCAATATTCACTTCTTGATCGTAATCCATACTAATACCTCTATAACATCATATTCAGGTAGTATATAAATTTAATTCACTGTAAAATGTATAACTTTTAACATATATAATGAAGAATATAATGAGGTGACTACAGTTTTAGCAAATTCTACATATGGGTGACTACATTCATTTCATTTTATTAACAATAGTCTCAGCATAATTACAAGCCTGACAAACATCTTTAGAAGAAGGCTCTCCACAAACAGAACAGCTCTTAAGATCTTTATTGTAATCAACATTAGCTTTCAATAAAGGGAGAATTTCTAGGAAAGATGTTATAATACCATGTTTAGTACCAGGATATTTAGATTCAAAATCATTAATCATATCACGAATATGCCCCCTATAGGATTGAGAATTATGAGGACATTCCATATAATTATCCATGAAACCCATAATGTAAGAGTAAGTAGTAACTTCTTTTTCTGTCAAGAAATATAAAGGTTTGATTCTTTTGATAAAATTTTTACTATTAATAACACCAGTTATAGGACCTAAACGAGCTGAAATATTAATATTATTCCTAAAATAATTCATCAATATAGTCTGAGATTCATCATCCATATTATGACCAGTAGCAAGTTTAGTAAAACCTAATTCTTTAGAGTTCTTATTCAATAAGTATCTTCTGAAAACACCACAGATAGAACAGGGGATAATATTCTTATTAGCATCTAAAATACTGTCTAAAGGTTTGCCAAAATTAGCCTCATAAGAAAATATTTTTAATTCTATACTATTTTTATTGCAGAAATTTTTAAGAAAATCCAAAGAAACATCACGATAACCTTTGATACCTTCATCAATAGCAATAGCAGTAAGTTTCATGTCTTTACGGGATTTTACTAATTTATTCAATAAGTAAAGAAGAGTTGTAGAGTCTTTACCACCAGAAACAGCAACACCAATATGATCATTCTTGGCTAATAGCTTGATTACAGGAGATTCAATACATTTCTTGCAGACCATAACTAAATAGAACAAATGAAAAATTTATAAATTATATGCCTAATCCCAATAATGACCATAACCATTTATGCGATCACTATTTCTTAAAGAGTTTCTCATAGCAGTAAGTCTTGAGTCAATATTAAAAAGTCTTGCAGCAATTCCTGATGCTCCTGCATCAATCCTATCCACTCCGACATCAATCCTACTCATTACAGGATTATCACCACCCAATCTATATATGCGATCACTATTTCTTAAAGAGTTTCTCATAGCAGTAAGTCTTGAGTCAATATTAAAAAGTCTTGCATCAATCCTATCTACTCCAGCATCAATCCTATCTACTCCAGCATCAATCCTATCCATTACAGGATTATCACCACCCAATCTATATATTGTATCAAGCCTAGAATATATTGTATCAAGCCTAGATATAATATCCCTAAGTTGTTCGGTTAATGTTGCATAATCTACTGAGGACAGTGTATCAGGTATTTCATTAGCCATATTTTATTAAAGCATAAATAAATTTAGGATTAATATCAAGAATCTTCAATAATTCCTTAACAGTAGATGCTTCCTTAACTTCCTTATGCTCGTTAGTCCTTTCAATAAATATTTTCATTTTTGATGACTCTGTCGTATTCTAGGGACTTTTAACCTTTGCTATGCTTTTTGTCACATTAAGGGACTTAGAAATCTTTATATCCAAAAAATAATCTCTATTTTAATGGAAGAGAAAAATCAAGAAAAATCTAAAATTAAAGAAAATAAACATGAACATGAATGGGTTAGAGTCGATGGTTTTTATGCTCTTACACAAGTATCAAGAAAAGGCAGTCAAATAGATTTTAATCCTAGTTTTGGTGTTCCTGTAATTGTTTATGTATGTAATAAGGTTGATTGTGGGGAATTAAAATTAGAATCAGCTAAGAAAAAAGGTGAATTCTAATGTCAGATAATGATATTCTTACTATAATGTCTAAGAATGTTACTGCTGAACAAACAAGAGAAAGGGCAAGAGTAAGATTAGCAGATAATTTATTACTTTATATGTTCTTATTATTGAACGTTACTTTAATTGGTGTAATATTTCTGCTTTATTCTGAAAAAATAGAAGTAGATAGTGCAGTTAATATTATTTTAGCAATATCTACTGTATTCTCTGGACTTATTGGTTCGGCTATAACTTATTATTTTTCTCAAAAATAATTTGTTTTTTCTATTTATAGGGTGATAATTCACGAAATAGTACATTTTCGGTGATATTTATAAAAGAGTTTAACTTAAAAAGTATAAGAATATTATTAAATAAGCTATAGACAAATAGGAGTTAAATAGAAATATAAATGGCAAATATCGTAATTTGGATTTTAGTAATAGTTATATTTATTATTATAGGTTATTTTCTAGGTAAATATATCGCTGAACAGAAGAAGTGGGGAACAAAAAAAGCAGAACTAGAAAAAGAATATGAAATAAGAATCTCTAATACCGAAAAACAATTAATTGAAAACCAAAAAGAATTTGAAAAAATAAAAGGTGAATTCCAAACATCACACGAAAAAACCTTAAAAGAAATCCAAGTAAATCATGAAAATAGAATAGCCTCATTAGAGTCAGAATATAAAGAATTAATAAAAGAAGCAATGAAACTTTCTGTAATGAGGTCAAGAAGTGGGTTAATGGGAAAATTGTGGGAGCAGATGGTTCCATACCTGCCGAAATTTCTTTATCATCCTGCTGATATGAGATTTATGGGTTCTCCTATAGACTATATTATTTTTGATGGAATGAATGAAAAAAACATTAAAAAGGTTATATTTCTTGAAATAAAAACTGGTAAAAGTGGTTTAAACCCTCAAGAAAAACAATTAAAGAAAGTTATAGAAAGTGGTAAAGTTGAATGGGAAGAATTTAGGTCTGATGAGATAACCTCTACAAGTAAAGACATAAAAATTAATGAAGACATTGATAAAAAAATAGAGGAAAGATTTAATGAAATAAAAACAAAAGCACAAGAAAGTAGTAAAATTACGAATGAATATACAGATGAAAATAATAAAGAAGCTACAAATAATGAGGAGGATAAATGGGAAGATTTATCAGATGATGATATAGAAAAGTATAAAGAAAAGGTTATGTTTCATAGAGATTTTCCAAAAGGGGATGTTAGTTCTAATCAAATATTAAGATTTATTAAGAAAAATTTTCCTGAAATATGTGATGAATTGGATGATGATGGATTAAATATCATTATTGAAGCAATAGAAGATGATATTTATGAATAACTCTATCAAGAAAGTATCTCAAGAATTAATTATTATAACCTGAGTTACTTATATGATAAGACTAAAAGGAGAAAAAATAATACTGGAAGACTAATGGTAAAGTGTAAAAATTGTAATAAAAGTCTAAGCTTCTTTAACTCAAAAATACTTATTAAAAAAAGTGAACTAAATCCACATTTAGATATTTATGTTTGTTCAGAAATTTGTAAAAAAGAGATTATAAAAAAAGCAGAAGATAAATTTATGGAATATATGAATCTAACAATAAGAGAATCTAAAGACTATTTATGTATTAAATGTAGTTATAAGTGGACTAGCAAGAAAAGTATTGGAAATCCAGCAATATGCCCAAAATGTAAAGAAAATAAAATGATAAGATACGTTGAAACTGAGGAATGGAAACAAAATTATCTAAAATCTAAAGACAAAGTGATAAAAGATTTTATTTTAGAGGTATTATAATACCATTCTACTTCACATCCACTCAGTTTACAACTTATAAGCCCCTTAATGTGACAGCTTGAACAAAGTCCCTAATTTGCGACAATTCCATTTTTGATTAAATTTAAATAGAGATAAAACTATGAAACTTATAAACATTATGGAGGAAAAAAAATGAAAAAAGATGCTATTTTAATTATAATGGTCCTAGGATTATTGATGTTAGGGGCATGTTCAAAGAATACAGAGACATCTACAACTGGAAATTCTGATAAGTTCTCAGGAAAATTAGCTGATATAATGAGTTCTGGAAGTTCATACAAGTGTACAACAATGCAAGAAAATAATCAGGTAGATATGTATGTAAAAGGGGAA
>Ga0066339_106_pt1 | contig 81184 bp, 104 predicted proteins | sample RifGroA2_FD_59253 | JGI IMG/M metagenome (GOLD analysis project Ga0066339, IMG submission 59253) | Archaeon GW2011_AR18 | reverse complement strand
CCCATATCAAGAATAATTACCTCGTCATTAATACGAACAGCAGTCATGTTCTTACCAACTTCTTCATAACCACTAACTGCACAAATTTCAATATCCATTATAGACATGAGTTAAAGATGGGTTTTATAAACCTTTTTAAAATTTAAATGAATAATGGAAGCTAAATGTAAGTATTATGGGAAATGTGGAGGGTGTACATTACAACATATAGACTATGAGATACAATTAGAGAATAAGAAAAATAACCTGATAAAAACAATAAATTTTGAAAATATAGAAGTATATTCTGGAAAAGATTATAATTACAGAAACAGAATGGATATGCTATTTACTGAAAAAGGAATAGGATTCAGAAAAAAAGGAACATGGAAAGAGATGCTAGATGTAGATGAATGTGTAATATCTAATAATAGGTTAAATGAACTGATAAAAGAATTAAGAGAGTTCTTTAGAGAAAATGATGCTTTCAATCCAGTAAAACATACAGGAACATTCAGGTATGCAGTAATAAGAACACCAACAGAAGATTCATCAATATCATTTGTATTAAATTCAGATTCAATGAAACTAGAACAGGCAAGTGAGAAAATAAGAGAATTCAGTGAGAAAACAACAGCTAAAAATATTGTTGTAACATATGTAGAATCAAACACAGATGTAAGCTTATCAGAAGAGTATTATGTAGTAAAAGGAACAGAGTATTTGAAAGAGAAATACTTAGGAAAAGAATTTACATATCCAATACAAGGATTTTTCCAGAATAATACAGAAGTAGCAGAGAAAATGCAGGAATATGTGAATAAAATATTAAAAACATATAATACAAAAGAGAGTCATTTATTAGATTTATATGGAGGAGTAGGAACATTTGGGATAATAAATTCAGAATTATTCAAGAAAGTAACAATAATAGAATCAGTAAAACCATCAATAGATGCAGCAAAAATAAATATAGAAACAAATAATGTAAAAAATGCAGAAGCAATATTATTAGATGCGAAACATTTACAGAAAATAAAAACCTCTGGAAAAACATATGTGATAACAGACCCACCAAGATCAGGAATGCATCCAAAAACAATACAACAATTAAATGTAATAAAACCAGAAGTAATAATTTATATCTCATGCAATATAGAACAACTAGGAAAAGATTTAGAGAAGTTTACAGGATATAAAATAAAAAATGCAGCAATGTTTGACATGTTCCCACAGACAAACCATATAGAAGCAATAGTTGAAATGGTAAAAAAATAGAGTGTACTGAAGAGACGTTCTATGTTGTTGAGAAATTATTTATTAACAATTAAACCAATAAGACCACCAACTCCTGCTCCAGCAACAGTTCCTATAACTGTGTCTATCATTACAATGCCCTGATGATACTTAGAGTAAATATTCCATAATGAAGTTTCTGGATTATCTTTAAAACCTGTCATACATCCATAAAAACCTCCTATACCAATACCTATTACCATTCCTATCTTCACATATTCTACAGTTTCCATGTCTATAATCTAATAATAAAAGTTAAAAGGTTAATGCTATTTGAAAACGATTAAAACTTTTAATCATATAGTGTTACTATTTAGTGTAGAAAGCTATTTAAGCATGTTTTACCCTAGTTATAGCATGGTTAGCAGAAATTTAACATCAATAGTAGCAGCACTAATGTTAGCTACAGGTTGTGGTGGAAGTTCAACAAAAAGAAATCCAAATGATCCAGTAACACCAACTCCAACAGCAACAGCACCATATTCACCTACACCAACTCAAATAGATCCAACAGAAACTCCAATAGAGACAGCAACACCAATACCAGTAAGTGGAACACCAACAGCAACACCTTATCAAACTTCAACTGCAACACCAATACCAGTAAGTGGAACACCAACAGCAACACCTATTCCAACAGAAATAGATCCTACTCCAATACCTAGTGCAACAAGTGTAGCAAATATGGCTCCTGAAGCTTATTTATTACTAAGACCAGGATATGAAGTTCCTCAAAGAATAATGTTAACATTACAAGGAAGAACAACTGATCCTGATAATACAAATCCAATAACTTGTAAATTCACATTAGAAGATATGGCTGGAAACCTATTATATGATCCAGCATGGCAATCAACAAGCGATTTCACATATGATTATAGTATGACAAACGTTCCTAGAACAGGGTTAGACGTAACTTTAACAATGATAGCAAAAGATGCTTTAGGAGCAATATCAACACCAGCAATAGCACAATATAGAATAGTGCCTGGAATGGAAAGTGCAAGACCTGTAGCAATAGCATGCAATGATGAAGAGAGAAATGCTGAAGGTAAATGCGAATTAATATTTTACTATGATGAAGAGAGACGTATAGACTTCGGTCCCAACGGAACAGGAAGTTATACAACAATACCAGGAAGGACAATAAAAGAAGCGAGATTCTACGATGATGGATTTGGTTCACAATTAGGTGAATATGATGTTGGTAATGATATTGCTGTTTACATTAATTATGGTTCATCTAATAACGGAGAAACTATTGTTACTCCCGGTAGAGTTGAAATAGAAGATAATACTGGTGTAATAGATTATGAAGTTATAGATATAATCACTCGTAGCCACTAATAAAAAATTAACTATTAATTATATTTTTTTGGACATCTTATTTTTATTCTAGTTTGGGCTTAAATACTCTGTTGCGACTTGATTTTTTAATCAAATTTTTTCAAAATCTTTTTTGAATATTCTTTTATTAATAGATTTTTATGTTTAGATAATTCTATTAATCTTTTATAATATTTTCGTTTTGATATAATTCTTTTAAAATTATCTTTATTATAATAGATTATATATAATCCTTTTGATATTGGGGCTCTATGGTTAGAATATAATAATCTTTTAATTATATAATCTGGTATAGTGACTTTATAACTTATTGGTAGTATAAAATATCCTGCATTATTCATATCCCACACATTATCATAATATATGACTTTTCTAAGAGTTTTAAATACTTTTTTTTTATCCTTGAAATAATGCAATCCTAACATCCCATAGAATCTTTTTTGTTCATTTTTTTCATTTAATGATAATCTTTCTAATTCTGAATATTCCTTATTATTTAAGTTTAAAAAATATTTTTCATATTTTTTTAGTTCTTTATTATTATAACTATAATGTCCATTATTCATGGATAAACTCATCTTTTTTTTATTGGCTGAACATTTATTATGATAAGCGACTATTTTTTTCCAATAAGCTTTAGCATTTTTCATATTTTTATTTGTTATTACCATAGAATATTATTTTGTGAGTCTGTTTATTAAAGCTTTTCTTATCTTTACTCCTGATTTAATTTCAAACCAAGCCCATTCTCCTGTTGGATTTATCTCTAAAAAATAATGGTTTTCATCTTTATCAATAATCATATCTATAGCTCCATATTCTAAACCCAATTTTTTTGTTAATTGAATGCACTTCTCAGCAATATCTTCTCTTAAATGATATTCTTCAATTTTTAAATTGACAGAAGCTCTTCTCCAATCAATTTTTGACATTTCAGTTTCTTGAGAGTATATAGCTACTGAAAAGACTTTGTCATGAATAACAAACACTCTTAGTTCTAAAGATTTATTTATATATTCTTGAAAAAAACATGGAGAATATCTAACATTTTCAAAAGCGGTTTCATCATCAGATATGAGTCTTGTAAACATGACCTTTTTCTCATTTTCTTCGTGAATTAAATTAATTTTTAATGGTTTTATAATCATCATCTTATGTTTATCATAAAATTTTCTAACTTCTTGAGGATCATTAGTTAATAAAGAATTAGGGATATTCATTTCTAATTCAGTAGCAATACGTAATTGTCTTGGTTTATTTTCAGCCAACAAGGAAGAATTCGGATTATTTATCCAATATACGTTCATTAGATTAAATAAACTTAAAATATATTCTTCACTTTCTGATTTTATATAATTTTGAACTATTTCATTAGTTATTATTTCACTAACTTTAGGACTTCCAAATCCTTGAAAAAATACTGAATTAATATTTTTAAGGTTTAAATTATTATATTTAATCATAACTTCATTTTTGTTAATATATAAAGAACTATTAGACGCTATTGGAAATTTACAAGTATCAATTCTTTGATAATCAATACCTTCATTTTCTAGACCTTCAATCAGATAATCCAAACTACCATAATTTGGACTATCTATTAACAAAACGGTCATTATTTATTTTTATCTACGTATATAAAATGGGTGTGTAGGACCATCAGTAGCATTACCAATCATTTCTAAATCATCTGTACTCATACTCTCAAAATATCCAATAGCATAAGGCATTGGTAATTCTTCTATTTTAATATCATCTTTTTTTACTAATTCTAAATTTTCCTCTAAAATCATTTTTTATCCCCCTATATTATCTATAGTTCAAAAGAGAGAGAAGTATATATAGATTATTGTATTTTATTATATACTTAATACTCAGGATGTAGTAAGTGTTGCTGATTGTATTAAGTTATTTCTTCTTCCACTTGTAGTACTTAATTCTTGCTCAGAACTAATATAATTTAGAGTAGTAAAATCTTTTACATCTAATTCAATATCTGAAGTTCTTCCTCTTTCATCTGTTATGGTTAACTTTATTTTTGTTATATCACCTAAGTTGATATTCTGTTCATTATTCCAAGTTGCTCCATATCTGCTAGTTTCAGTACTTACTCCTGTGTCTCCTACTCCTTCTAGATTAATATTTCCAGGACTTTCAGATGTATCACTTAATAATTGGATATCTTTTAATCCTCTACTTGTAGTTTCACTATTAAACTGAATATTAACAACTTTATTAGTAAGAGTATTCACAATATGCAATATCCCCTGCTGGTCCTTGTAAGCATACAATGCTCCGTAATTAGGATCTTTCTCCCTTGCATTATCAATGAACTGCTGATTGAAATCTTTTAATTTATCATTAACATCATCTTCCTGAAGAAGAGCCTTGTTAGCTACTTTAGGGAATTCATTCTGGTAATTCTCAGTAAGAGCATCATAATCTTCAAGAGCAGCATATTCACTAGCTTTATTATAAGTAATAATAACTGAATATATAGCAAAAATAAAAATAATTGCTGCAATAAGAAACACCTGACCTTTTTTATTCATAAATAGTTAAACTTCTAGAATGTTTATATTGTTTTCTGTTAATTTAAACAGGTAAATATTGTATGCGTAACCTTTATTATCTTTATATTATTTAACACTCTATGGAAAATTATCTAAAAATTCTTGGGAGAAAATTTAATTATAAAGAATTTGATATTGTTATAATAGGTGATTTACATGGTTTTGATAAGTCTATAAAGATTGAAAAAGAGTTAATTAAAAGTTTTAAACCTCAATTTGTATTACATGAAATGTTAGAAAGTTATAATTTAACTAAAGAAGAGGCAAAAAGTATTATAAAATCAAAAAATTGGAAATCAAAGTTATTTAATTATAAAAGTATAAGTTATATCTTTAAATTGGCTAAAGAAACAAATGCTACTTTTATTGGTTCTGATTTGAAGAATCATGGAATAAAAAATTTAAATGATTACCATGTTGATAGAGAATTAACAAAACAAGAGGAAGAAGATGAAGAAAAACTTATTAAAAAAAGAGAGTTGAAACAAGCAGATAATATAATCAGATTCTTAAATAAAAAGAAAAAATTAATCTGCATTACTGGAACATATCATTTAAGGAAAAATTCTGTTTTAGTCAAAACTTTATCTAAATTAAAGAATTTGAATATATTGTTAGTTTATCCACATATAAATGGAAAATTATTTTATGGCCAAATGGATTTTAAGATTAACGAGCTCTATTATATGTATCAATTATTGCCTGCGAAGGATTTGTAAGAAGTGAAACAATAGAGTCGCTTATTTTAGCTCCAGTCACTAGTTCAAATTGCATCCATCTCCCTGAAGGATTGAAATCTAAGAAATAATGTTTCCCTTCTTTATCTACAGCAAAGTCTATTGCTGCTGTTACAATACCAAATCTTTTACATAATCTGTATGATCTGTCTAATAATTCATCAGGGACTTCCTTGATACAATATTTTAAACTATTAGGATTTCCTTTTCTCCAATCTATTCTGCTCTCTTCAATATCTTGCGAATATATTGCAATTGGAAAAATATCATCTCCTACAACAATTATTCTTAAGTCATACATTTTAGGTATATATTCTTGGAAGAAACCAGGACATATTGAAATATCTCCTATACTATCAAACCTTTCTCTTGTTACAACTGAAGTATATAGAGTACTTTGATTTCCTGATAATTGCCCAGAATTAAATAATGGTTTAAATACTATAATTTCATGTTTATCATAAAGTCTCTTTACATTTTCTTTTGTATTTGTTAGTACAGTATCAGGTATATCTAAACCAACTTCTTTAGCTTTTTTTAATTGAGATAACTTACAATTTGCTAATTCTTCTAAAGAGGGATGATTTATCCAAAGTGCATTAGGTATTTGCTCTCCAATATTTCTTATAAACCAAAAATTTTCTTCATTAATAAGATTTTCTGTATCACTATTCTCTCTAGAGAATACTCCTCTTAATGAAAATGGCATCCTATTCCAGATAGTCCTAATTTTTTTATTATCAAAAGGTAGTTGGTATACACTATCAGAGTTATTAATACTTAATCCAAATCTATAATTATTCAGGTTAAAACTATTTATTCTAACAAATGGAATTCTGTCCCTGTTTAGTTTTGTTAATACTAAGTCAGTTTCTAAATCATTTTGTGAAGATAAAACTAATATCTTATCTTCACTCATTTTTAATTTAAATCCAGAAAAAATCTCTTTTTCCAGTGCCTCCACCAGTAACTGCTTCTTCTTTAATAATATCTCTCAAAGTTCCATTAGGTGTGTCATCTAATAATGCTTCTGCTGTTACTTCAACTCCATTAACACTAAATATAGACACTTGTCTCTCTGAATCGTAACCTACTGCTTGTAGTGTACTATCTCTATTATTTGATCCTTCTGTAAATCCAAGTGCATAAGCTTGATCTTTTTCTTCTCTTTGTGTATTATATTCCATTTTTCTCCCCCTTAATATTAATTATCTATTTTTATTACATCTAATTAAATCTTTTGTTTATTATATATTTATATATTCTAATATGAATATTAAAAAATGAATAAAATAACATTATTATTCACAATTTTTAAAATATGTTTAAATTATAATTATAAAAATTAATAAAATAACATTATTATTTAAATAGGATAAAGAGTCATTTCAATGAGGTTGTAAAATGAACAAAACAGATATTATAAACATAATAAATAAAGCTAAGAATATATTAAGTAATGAACCTCAGCTAATAAAATTAAATAATCCTAATAAAGCTATTATAGTTATTGGTGATTTACATTCAGATTATGAATCTTTAGATATAATAATCAAAAAGTATCATAACAAAGAAAATATCTTAGTATTTGTGGGAGATTATGTTGATAGGGCAGTTAATTTAGGTGATTCTATAAAAACAATAATTAAACTTCTTGAATTAAAAATAAATGATAGTCACAATATAATGCTTTTAAGGGGAAATCATGAATTTGATATAATGAACAAAAAGTATGGCTTTCATGAAGAAATAAAAAAACTATATGATGAATCTTTAATTAAAAATTGGAGTGAATTATTCAGTTTATTGCCATTATCATTGCTTATAGATAATTCAACATTTATAGCCCATGCTGGTATACCTGAAGTAGATAATCTGGATGAAATAAATAAAATAAAAAAAGGATTACAATATGAACAAAATGTTTTATTAGACCAATTAGTATGGAATGACTTTTCTACAACTATAGATGATAGATCTAATAGCCTAAGAGGTGTCAAGAATTCTTTTATTGGCGGAAAAACTTATTTTGAAAAGAAAACACGAGAATTAGGAATCAAGAATTTTATAAGAGGACATCAGCCAAACTTAAAAGGATACACATTTAATAAAAGATGTGTAACATTACAAACTTGCAGAAGATATACAGAATATCCAAAAGAAGAAAAAGAAGGATTAATAGCTGTTAAGGGAGTGATAATCGCTAAGATTAATAAAGCTAAACCTAATATTGAGATAATAGACATATTTTCAGGTAAAAATGAATAAAATAATTATAATCAATTTTCACCTAGAAAATATTTATTAAAAAACAGTGGTATAGGAAAATCATTAAAAAAGTTAGTTGACGCATTAAATAAATTATCTTCTAGAGATGGTCAATATCAATGTTTTGATGATATCTATTGGGATGGAAGAAATCAAAGTATGTTCTGGGGAATTAAGGCTGTGAAAGAAATAAAAAAGTCTATAAAGGAGATTTATTAAAATAAAATATGGTTAAACTGATATTAATAAGACATGCTGAGTCTGTTGCAAATTCTAATATGATTATTCAAGGACAAAAAATAGATGAACCTCTTAGTGAATTGGGAGAAATTCAAGCTAAAAAGACAGCAAAAATATTCAATAAAAAAGATATTGTTGCAATTATTTCTTCTGATTTAAAAAGAGCTTTACATACTGCTAATGAAATCTCAAAAGTTTTACACAAAAATATTAAAATAGATAAAAGATTAAGAGAGAGAAATCATAATAATGAAGAAAATGAAGTCTTTATATTAAGATGCAAAAGCTTTTTAGAAGATATTAAAAATTATACTGGAACTGTAATTGCTGTTGCACATGGAGGGACAAATAAAACAATCTTAGCCATTTCAACAGGAGATAGAATAGAAGGGGCTAAAATATTTAATACAACTAAGCAATATAATGCCTGCATAAATATATTATCTTACAAAAAAAAATGGGTTATTCAATCAATAAATGATGTATCTCATCTTGATATTTTAGAAATAACAAAACAAAAAAATGGTTAATATAGGAATAATCTCCCTTGGAAGTGGTGGAACAATGGGTCATATGACACTTACTACTACTGTTGGAAATTTTTTAGTCAATTCATATATGATGAATGTTTGTATATTCTCCGAGAATACTTACGAAAAGTTTTCTAAATCCTGTACTATTATCTGGACCAAGTATGATTAACATATTTTTACAAACTTTTTAATATTTAAAAACTTAATGAAAGTGAAGATATAATAATTACTATATTCTATCAACAAAACCTATCATAACTACCTTAACATATTCTTTATCTATTGATATATGTGACAAACAACCGCCTTTCAGTTTAATTTTAAGTCGTGAACTATATGGTATATCAAGAAAATAACCAATAATATTCTGAATAACAGCGGCATGAGTTAATAATAATATATTGCTCTCATTTTCTTTCATTAAAGATTTAATAAAAGGAATAACTCTCTTTTCAACGTCTTTCATAGATTCGCCATGATGTGGAATTATTTCTTTAGTCGGATGTTTCTTTATTTCTGATGATTTTAAACCTTCCCAGTCTCCACAATCTTGTTCTCTAAGATTTTTGACATATTCAACATCTACTTTAATATCTTTATTTATTAACTCTGCAGATTCTTTACACCTTTGAAGATCGCTAGAAAATATTTTATTTATATCTAATTTTTTTATATATTGACTTATCCCTTTTATTTGTTTAATTCCTTCTTTAGATAAGCCGTTATTACTGAATTCTTTTTGGCCCTGAATAAGCTTTTGTTCATTCATCAAACTCTGACCATGTCTCACTATGTAGATGTTAATCACTGTTTCCATCCTTTTTATTCATAAAGATAATAAACTTTATATTGTTTTCTGTGTTGTTTTAATTATCTTTAAATGGACTTTCTAATAATCTTATTCTTTTATTTATTATATATTTATATATATCAATATGGATATCAAAGTATACTATGAAAATTGATAATATTAAAAAATTAATAAATGATAATAGAATAATATTTTTAGGAGATGTACATGGAAATAAATCTATTCCTGAAACAATTTTTAACCTTATAAAAGACTTTAAAAAATCTGTATTTGCAATAGAACTTCCAAAACAACCTTCTGGCGACATTATTGATTATTTTGAAAATAAACTTTCTAAGGAAGAGTTATTTCAGAATAAATATTTAAAAGATGCTTTAAATGATAATAGGCTTAATGCAAACACCTTAGATTTATATAAAAAACTTTATGATTTTGGGTTTAAATTAGAGTTTTTAGAAGATTATGAAAATAAACTTTTTAATGGAAAGACAAAAGACAAGTTTATTGCTGAAGAATTAAAAATATTATTAGAGAAATATCCGAAGTATAAAATATTTCTATATGCAGGCAATATACACACATTAGATAAACCTATAAGGATATTATTAATATTCAAAGTTAAACCTATAAAATATTACCTAAATAATGATATAAAAAAGCTAATACTTACAATACAATTTTCTAATGTAAAAGAAATAACATATAATAAAGAAAATAATACCGTTTACTACACTTATAAACAATCTTGTCTTACTTCTTAGGCATCTTCTTCATCATTTCTAAGAAAGCTTCTGCATTACCCATTGCATCATTTAAAGGATTATGATTGTGAGGAGTTTTTCTTAATGAATCGAAATTTGCATTTAGATCTTTTGTTAAACCTCTATATAAAGATGAAATATTAGTTGAATTGTATCCAAATGGATTTTTTCCTAAGAAGTGTTCTAAATACCAGCACATAAACATCCAGTCGAAGCCGTTATTGTCAGATAAAAAAACTAATTTCCCTTTAGTATTATCTTCTATCCATTTTACAAATTCTGTAAGTGCTTTTTTTGGATCTTCATAAGACTCTGTTTCTTTTCTAGATAATTTAAGAAAATTCAGTCTTTCTTTTTTATATTTTTCTGAAATAGGTTTAATTTTTGCTTGAAAAGTTTTTTTAAGATCTTTATCAACAATAACTGCTCCAAATGATATCATTGAATAATCATTAGGTATAGGTCCATCTGTTTCTACATCTACTACTATAAATGTCTTTTCCATAAGTCTAATGTTAAAATATAACTTATATTACTTCCTATTATTTAATAGAATAGCTTTTTTATATTTAATTTTTATTTATTTTAAATACCATAAATAAAATCAACCAAAGTAATCTAGTTCTCTCTTCTCTGATTTAGAACTGTTATCAATAATCTCTTTTCTTTTTTCAATAAACTGCTTAAGATTATTCTCAAATTGTTTAGCAGCTTCCAATAATGGTTTAAAGTCTAAATTAAGTTTTAAGTAATCATCTAAAGCTTTTACTACTTTAGCTGCAGCTTCAGAATCAGGTAATTGTGAGTGAGCTTCTGCGAAAATACAAGTAACAGGGAAATCTTTAGCTTTCAATAATAAAGCAGCAGTAGTACCCATAATAATACCCTCACTCATCTGTTTATTTTTCATTTTCCCAGCGTTAGAAAAGTAATAAAGATTAATCTCGTTTTGAGCATGAGATGGCATACCCTCAACTACAACTATCTCCTTAGCATCCATAGCAGCAGCAAGATCTAACATTGTAGCAGCTAATTCCCATTCAGAACCAGCAATCTCAGTCAATGACTGTACAATAACAAGATTATATTTTTTATTATAATAAATAGTAATAGGATTGACAACTTTAGATTTATGAATAGCTGTCAACGGAACAATATGTTCAGATTCAATATGGCCAATCTCTTCAACATCAAGATGATCAATCAAGAACTTAGTAGTTATTGTACTTACTAACCCAATACTTGGGAAACCCTGAATAATAACAGGTCTCTTTGGTTTCTTGTTAAGAATAAACTTCATATGATAGATTTTGGAGAAAATTAATTTATTAATTTAGCGTGAAACTATAAAGTGGTAATAGCTAATTCTCAAAAACATATAATCATTTATAAAAAAGTAGATAAATAAGACATAAAAAAGCCTAGTATGAGATTATTAAAAACTATTTTGGCAATAGCTGTCTTATCTTTACCTTCATATAGCACTGCAAGAGAGGGAGATCCAGTGATAAAACCCTCATATACACTAGAATCAGAAAAAGATCTAGAATTTCTTGATGGACAATTAAGAACACCTGAAAATCTAGAACAATTATCAAAAATAGCTTATTCTAATCCACCAGGAACACCTGAAGCTGGAGCTTATATCATATTAGAAAATGAAAATATAAAAGTATCAAAAGCAGAAAATGCAGTATCTGCAACATTATTAAAACTTGAAAATATAATAAATAAGGAAATTGATGAAATAAAAGCAAGAGATGAATTGGATACTATCATCACAAATAATTTTTTAAAAAACGGTGATACAACCTGTGCACCATCAAACATGAATGATATTTACTGGAAACAGAATGCAGATAGATTTGCAGAGATTAGATATGAACTTCATAATAAAAACTTAGAAGAGTTAAGGAGAGTTGCAGTACAAGTCACGCCAATAATAAAAAATAGATATTTTATGGAAGAGCCTAAAAATATAAACTATATTGAACTTGCAAGAATGCATACACATAATAATGGAACAGGACCATCAGAAATAGATATCTGTCTGTCAAGAGAGACAGGATTCAATTATCTAGTTTTATCATATGATTTTGCAAAAGCACCTAATGAAGCAAGGATATATGCATTAATAAAGGGTAAAGTAAAAATTTTAGGAAACTATAATCTAAAAAAACCAAACTAACTTTTAATAATAAGTTTTCCTCTTTGCCAATCATTGATAATCCTTCTAGCTGTCATATCAATATTAGGTTCACCACCTTTCAATAACCAGTTAAATCTTAAAGCTATTTCACGTAAAGTATCTTCGTGAAGAGATTTACATTTAATATTATAAAAATCTTCTAAAATTTTTTGATCTTCAGCAACAATCTTATCGATAATCCTCAAAGCAACAGCTTCAGGATCCTTAATCTTATTAACATCCTTAGTATTAATGATAGCCTGATGTGCTTCATCCTCTAACCTGTAATGGATAACACCTGGAGTATCTATTAGATAAATACCTTCAGAGACTTTGATTTTCTGCATACCTTTAGTAAAACCAGGAGTAGAACTAGTACCAGCAGCTCTTTTTTGTTTTAAAGTATTAATTAAAGATGACTTACCAGTATTAGGATAACCAACAACACCAACATTCAAAGGTCTTTTCTTGCATAAATCCTTAATCATACTTCTCAATCTAGAAGTTCCTAAATTCTCCTTAGCTGATATGAAAACAAAATTCTTGAAAGGAAGAGCAATATCATCAACAAAATCCTTAATCAAATCAGATTTGTTAATAGCATGAATCAATCTCTTATTAGCTCTCTTAACTTTACGTTCTAATTCCTTATTCCTAGTTTCTTCAATAAAACGAGCATCAATCACCTCAATGATAATATCAGATTCCTTAATTACGCGATCTACAACAAACCAGAAGTTCTTAGCCATACAAAAATAAAGAAGTATAAGATATATAAATTTAGAGGCCTCTCACCCCTCTTTCCAAATATAAGGAAAACAAGACTATTTATAAAGATTTATTGCAAAAATACAATACTTTACTAAGATAAGATTGATAAGAAGATTTTATAAATATAAGTTTAGAAAAGTTAGAGCAGAAAGAATATATTGAGAAATATCATATTTTTTTAACTTTTGGAATTTCTATTGCTACATTATCTCTGTTATTTTCTTCCATGCATTCATTTAAAACTGGTACTACGTAATTTTTAACTAAATCAACCAGATTTCTGTTTCTATTATTGCAAGTGGTAAATCTTGAATTCAATGCATCATATGAACGATTCATGATATCTATTGTTTCCTTACTACTATATACTATCTCATTGCAATTATTAAACCCCTGCACACAAATATTAGCACTGGACTGTAGTTCAGTTAATATTTTCCTTTGGTTATTAATCACTTCAATTACATCATCTAATGCCTGTGTAGCTATTTCTATTGTTCTAGACGCCTTTTCATACCTTCTATATGATTCAACACCATAAGTTGTGCTAGCTGTTGTTGCCATTATCAATGGTAGAACAAATCTCCAACGTGCATAATTTTCTGTTGATATTTTCATATAATTAATGTATTAGAAAACTTTAAAACCTTATTTCTTAATCCATGGAGTCTCAACTTCATCAATCCTCCAGTTAGGATCAATATCAACTTCATTAATTTCTTTATCTTTAAAAACATTGTAATCATATTTGAATTGAAGTAAACCAGCAATAGCAATCTGAACACCATTATCCATACTATATTTCAAAGGACAGGCAAAAGCTTTAGCACCACGTTCAGAACACATAGAATTTAACATTTCAACAAATCTTTGGTTAGCTGATACACCACCAATTAAAAGTGCTTCATTCTTACCTGTATGAGCTAATGCGCGTTCTGTAACTTCAATAAGCATAGCAAAACCAGTTTCTTGTAAAGAATAACAAAGATCCTCAACTGGAATACCTTTCTTAAATAAATTAATACAATGAGTAACAATACCAGAGAATTCAACATCCATACCTTTAACATTATAAGGAAGCTCAATATATTTACCATTCTTAGCTAGAGCTTCGATCTTAGGACCTGCTGGAAAACCTAAACCAACTTCCCTACCAAACTTATCCAAAGCATTACCTAAACCTACAGATAGAGCTTCACCAAAAATTCTGAACTTATTACCCTCATGAGCAATAATCTGAGTATTAGCACCAGAGACAAAAACATAAACAGGATCTTTAGAAGGAGTGAAAAATTTACCTTCTTCCAAATGACCAGCAAGATGATTAACAGCAACTAAAGGCTTATTATATCTTAATGCTAACTCTTTAGCGAAATCTTTACCGATAATCAGCGATGGACTTAAACCTGGACCCATAGAGAAGGCAATAAAATCAATATCTTCGAGTTTTAATTTAGCCTGATCTAAAGCTTCTTGAAGAACTCTTTCTTTATTAGAAGAATGAGCTTTAGCAGCTTCAATAGGAATTATTCCACCTTTAGTGGTTGTGTAATTATATCTTATATCTCCAAGGATATTCTTCTCACTATCAACAATACCGACACCGAATGTATCTCTGCTATTAAAGTGCAGTACTTTCGATGCCGAGGCATATCAAGTTTTTCATTATATTTTTAATTATAATAATACTTATAAACCTATTTTTCGTAAATAATTTATGGATTCACAAGCAAAACTAGAAGGAATGGTTAAATATAGTAATTTATGGAGTGAAAATGTTAATACACCTGAAGCTCGTGACCAAAGAGACATCTTAAGATGGTTGAATGATGAAGAAATACTATATCAAGAAGTGCCACTAAGTTCTAGGAGATCAACACTATATTTACCAGTTGATAAAATTGAAATTGTTAAAGAGAAATATGAACCCTCAACAACTCTTACTGATAACTTCTATTATGACATTTTACAATTATGGTTTTCTGGAAGATGAAAGGAATATCAGATCTAATTATGTCAGATAAACTTTTATATTAAATAACTTTATTTTTTGTATGATATTAGATGTTCCATTCTATCCTGGAAAGAAATATTATTGTGCTCAAGATTGTGCTTTAATGGTTTTAAAATTTTATTATCCAGAAAAAGAATTTGATATAGAAGAAATTTCTATAAAATCAATAAAACATCAAGAATATGGAACAATGACAATTGGATTAGCAAAAGCATTGAGAGAATATGGACTAAATGTAGAGTTCTATTATAAAACTGGAGAAGAGATGAATGAAACTGATAAAAAAGAGTTCTTAGAAAAATATGGAGAATATATGAATCAAGAAAAAGAAATAAGAAAAAAGGCTAAAAAAACAGGAGTAAAAATAAAAGAAAAAGAATTTACACTAAAAGAACTAAAAGATACATTAAATAAAAATAAAGTAATTATAAGCCTAATAAATTGGAATGTATTATGCAAAAAAGATGGATATCAAGGACACTTTGTTGTAATAACAGGATATGATGAAAAATATATCTATAGTCATAATCCCGGACCAAATTATCCTGAAAAAAACATGAATATACTTATAGAAACTATGGAAAAAGCAAGAAACTATCCTGGAACAAACAGAGAAACAATATTAATATCAAGATTATAATAAGAAAAACTTATAACTGAGTAGAAGAGAATAATTATAATGTTTGAAAGCATATTAAAAGAGATAAAACCTACAAAAAAAGAGGAAGAGGAACTAAATTCTAAAGTTGCAATATTCCTAAGATCATTAAATGATAATCTGAAAGAAGGAAAAATAGTTGTCGGAGGAAGTTTTGCAAAAGGAACATGGTTAAGAGGACAACATGATCTAGATATATTTGTACAATATCCAAATGAAGAAAAAATATCAGATAAATTAGAAACAGCAATAAAAAAAACTTTTAGAAAATACCAGAGAATACATGGATCAAGAGATTATTTCATAATAGAATTCGAGAAAATAATATTTGAGGTAATACCAGTATTAAAAATAAAAAGTTCAATAGAAGCTAAAAATATAACAGATATAAGTCCATTACATGTAGAATGGGTGAATAAAAATCTGTCAGATAAGATGAAAGATGATGTAAGGATAGCAAAACAATTTTCTAAAGCAAATAAATTCTATGGAGCTGAGACTTTTATCAAAGGATTACATGGGTATGTATTAGAGATATTAATCTACCATTACGGATCATTCTTAAATATGGTAAAAAATGTTTCCAAATGGAGAGAAAATATGCTGATAAACTTTGGAAAAAATGAATTTTATTCAGAACAACACTTTCCTTTAGTTTTAATAGATCCAGTAAATCCAAAAAGAAATGCAACAGCATCATTATCAGAAGAAAAATTAAACTTATTCATAAAAACCTGCAAAGACTTTAATAAAAATAAATCATTAAAATATTTCAAAGAACAAAAAATAAACGAGAAAAAATATAACTTAATAATAGAAGCTGAACCATTAGAAGGATCAAGAGATGTAGCAGGAACAAAAATATTGAAAGTACATGAATATATTGAACATAAATTAAAAAATGAAGGATATGAGATAAAAAATACAGAATTTGAATTCAAAGAAAAAGGAAAAGTATATTTTAATATAAAAAATAAGAAACTACCAAAATACAAAAAACATTATGGGCCGCCAATAACAATGAAAGAAGGATTAGAGAATTTCAAGAAAAAATATGGAAAGTATAAAACAGAAAAAGGAAAAGCATATGTAATGTTAATCAATAAGAATAATAAATTAGAAGAATATATCAAGAAAATAATAAAAGATGAAGAAGTGAAAACAAGAGTAAAGAAAATAAAAATATTAAAGATGTAATACACTCATTGTTGTTAAAATCATCCTATCTATATAATTCTCAAATAGTTGTTTTCTTTCGTCTAAACTTCCAAATACAAACTTATCAAGATCAGGGCTTTCTAAAGCATTAACAGAAGAATCAACTAATTCTTGCTGTCTTGAGAATATATAAACTTTCATTGCAGTTGTAAACACAACAGCTAATTCACGACATAATCTATTCCTTTCAACTTCAACTGCTCTTTTATTGTCACTTAAATGAATATTTTTTACTAAAATCCTATCACTTTTAAAGGAACGTGTTAAGTCTTTGTCAGCAAAAGGAACTAACATATTATTTCTAAGCACTAATAATATGCTTTTTATATTTCTATCATTGAATCTAGCAATTTTATTATAAATATCATTGTTAAAACGAATAGCAATACCACTTCTACCATATTTATCTCTAAAATCTTCAGATTTATTAATAAAATTATTTTCTAAACTTTTAATTCCTAAAAATCTTTTCTCTCTAGTAAAAATAACTAATTTTTTAAAAAGTTCTGATAATTCATGAATTAGAGGGGTGATATCCAATTTATCCAACTCTTCAAAAACTGTAATCATCCTATTAGTACCATCTAAATTATGGCCAATAAAATTAATTACATCACCATCTCTTAATAGTTTTAACATCTTAATTAGTCAACCCTTCAAGTTCATCAATCATATCATTAATAACAACAAAACCCTGATCCCAAAACTTTTCAGATTCAAGGTCTATATCTAATTCTTTACAAATCTCAGAAGGTTTCTTAGAACCACCATAAGATAAGAATTTAAGATATTTAGGAACAAAAGATTTGCCTTCCTTCTTGTACATCTGATATAAAGCCAGAGTTAGTAAATTACCGAAACTATAAGCATAACAATAGAAAGGAGTTGCAAAAATGTGAGGGATATAAGCCCACTCAATTTTAAAGTTATCAGTAACATCAATTGAATCACCAAACATTTCTTTTAAATTAGCTAAATAAATATCGCATACTTTATCAATAGTTGCACCATCATCAATAGCTTTATGAGCTTCCATCTCAAAAATAACAAAAAAAGTCTGTCTTATAATAGTAGCATAAATATCATCAAGTTTTGAAGCAATTAATGCTTGTTTATTTATTTTATCTTTCTCTTTTTCTAAAACTTTGTCTGAAAGAATCATCTCTCCAAAAACAGAAGCAGTTTCTGCTAAAATCAATGGAGGATGAGCTAAAAGACTTGAATGATTATGTGTTAATAAATCATGAACACCGTGACCTAACTCATGAGCCAAAGTGCTAACATCCCTATCCTTACCTGTAAAATTAACAAAAACATATGGGACTATACCTGGATGAATATCATTACAATAAGCACCACCTTTCTTAACATCAGAAGTAATTGAGTGAACGTGTTCATAATCAATAATCTTTTTAGCCATGGATGACATTTCAGGAGAAAACTCATTATAAGATTCAAGAACCATATTAACAGCTTCATTATAACTAATATCTTTTTCAATACCAAAAATAGGAGCATAAACATCATAACGAGATAATCTTTTCATTCCTAATAATTTTGCTTTCAGTTTGAAATATCTGTGAAAAACTTTAGTGTTTTTCTTAACAGAATTAAGCATACATTCAACTGCTTTATCACTGATATCATTGCCTAAATTTCTAGGTGAGATATAAGAATTATGTTTTCTTAATTTAATAGACTCATTTTTCCAGTCAGTAACAATAGCCTTATAGATTTCACCTAAAGTGTCCTTATTTTTCTCATATTCATTCATTAAAAGATCATAAGCTTGTTTTCTATCCTCAGCTTTAGTGCTTCTAACATATTTAGATAATTCACTAAAATTAATTCTTTTAACTTTACCGTCAATAACAAAATCGAACATGAAACTAGTTGTTATAATATTATATAGATTATTAAGAATAGAATTACCAGTAGTATCTTTAATATTTATTATTTTTTCTTCATTCTCAGATAGAGTGTGAGGCTTTTGCAACCTCAATTTTTCAAAATAATATTTGTATTCATTTGATCCTTTAATTATTCTATCAGCATTCTTATCATCCAATTGTTTGAACCATAAACTAAAAAACATTATTCTATTAGAGACATCTGCTACTAACTGGCTAATTTTATTTTGTAAAGCTCTGGCTTCCTGAGATTTTGTGTCTGTAGAAAACCACATGTAGGCATAAGCATAAATTTTCGAACAAAGTTTTTCAACTTCTTCAATATCTTTAATTATCTCTAAAACTTTATCAGAACTAATATCATTATTTAATACATTTTTATAAGATTCAACTTTTTTAACTTTCTTTTCTAAATCAGCAAGAACAACATCAAATTCCTTACCTTCGTGAGATTCCAATAAATCTTTAAGATTCCAGAAAGATTCCTTATACACCTTTTTTTGCATAATATTAAAATTGTTATATTAATTATAAAGTTTACTATACTATTGAAATATGATGTTCATGATTAGAGTAATACATTGCAATAAACTTTTTATATTAAAGATATAATTAAAATTTATGGTAAATCCTAATTTGAAAGGAAATGGATGGCATGAGTTTCATGGATATTTTTCTTCACAATCAAATACTGAAGAGAGAGAGTGTAATAGATTTAGTGTTGGGCGTTTAAAAGATAATCAATATCATTTATTGGGTTATACACCTCAAAGTCTAAGAATATACTTTAGTTCAAATGAAGAATCATCAGGAGACCATGGTGTTATAATATTGCCTGAAAATAAAAAAAGTATTGCTGACTTAGTACAGGGTGATGAACTAACTGTAACACCACAAGAAGATGGAACTAAGCCTTATAAGATCACTTTTGATAGATTTTAATAATTTTAATCTACTGTAATAAAGTATAAATATGAGGAATTATTACTATATTCTATATGGAAAAAATAGAGGATAAATTTCTTGTAAGAAGTGATGAATTAAGTGACTTTATTGAGAGAAATAATATCTCAATGGATAATAGTTTATCAGTATTTATAGTTGCAGTAATGTATTTTCAAGAAAAAGGAGTTGTTAATGGTGAGAGATATTTATGGGTTTATCAATCAGGGGATAGAAGTGAATTAGTATTAGCTAATGTAAATGGAAAACTTGCGAGACATATGGGTGAGGCAATGGGTTATGTAGGACACAGAACTGATAATTTAGATCCTCAAGATGAGAGATTAAGATTCCATAACTATGAAAGAATACAAGTTAAAAACGAAAGAGATGAACCATTAACTACATATGAAGAAATTTATGCTTCTAATGATACAATAGGAAAGAGGACATCATTAGCAAAATAAGTTAACCAAAACATTTATAAAGTTCTCCGCAACTTAAATATTAAAGATGAATATTCTTGAAGAGGTAAGTGATAAGAAAATGTTTGACAAATCAATGTTAAAGACAACTGGAACAACAACTCTAGGCATGGTATGCAAAGAAGGAATAGTATTAGCTGCAGACAGAAAAATGACATTAGGTGGGCAAATAGTTTCCAGCAAGAAATTTGAAAAAGCAATAATATTAACAGATGATCTAGCAATGACAGTAGCAGGATTAGTTTCAGATGTACAATTAATAACAAGATTAATCAAAGCACAGATAAGATTAGATGAATTAAAAAAAGGAAAAAAACTAAGAGTAAAAGAGGTAGCAAATATGCTAGCAAACTTAGTATATGCTAATGTAAGAAAATATTCAACAATACAAGGGATAACAGGATTCTTATTAGGTGGAAAAGATCATGAAGGATTCTATTTATATGAAATGGGAATGGACGGATCACTGACAAAATTCGATGATTATGTGACAGATGGATCAGGAATGTTATTCGCAACAGGAGTATTAGAAGCAAATTATAAAGAAGAATTATCAATAGATGATGGAGTTAAATTAGCTATAAAAGCAGTATCAGCTTCAATGCAGAGAGATACAGCATCAGGAGCAGGCATGGATGTTATAACTATAACAAAGGAAGGAACTAAGAGAGTATTTTCAAAACAATTAGATAATAAATTTGTAGCATAGATATAGATTTTATTTTCTTATATTAAAACAATGGTAAAGATAATTGATGAAGTAAACAAGTATTTGCCGCAAGATGCGAATATAACAGAAGCAGTATTTGAGGGCGCAAACATAGTCCTTTATACAAAGAACAAGAAATTCTTACTAGACAATCAAGGTGTTATAAAAACTATAGTAGAGAATATAAAAAAAAGAGTTGAGTTAAGAGCAGATCCTTCAATAGTAAAAGATATAGAAGATACAAAAGAATTAATCAAGAAAACAATACCTGCAGATGCAGGAGAGACAGAGATAATATTCGATACATTCAGGTCAAGAGTAATAATAGAGGCTGAAAAACCAGGAATAGCAATAGGAAAAGGGGGAGAGATATTAAAAGAGATAAAAAACCAGACATTATGGACACCTATAGTAAGAAGAATACCACCAATAAGATCACAATTATTAGAGAACATAAGACAGGTATTATATGATAATTCAGAATACAGAAGAAAATTTTTACATAAAGTAGGAAAGAGAATCTATGAAGGATGGACAAAGACAAAAAGAGATGAATGGGTAAGAATGACATGTCTAGGTTCTGCAAGGGAAGTAGGAAGAAGCTGTTTCCTAATACAGACACCAGAATCAACAGTAATGCTAGACTGCGGATTTAATGTAGCAGCACCAAGAGAGTATGCTTTTCCATATCTAGATGTACCAGAATTCAATATACAGGAATTAGATGCAGTAATATTAAGTCATCCGCACATAGACCATTGCTTACCTGCAGACACACTTGTTGAATTGGAAAATGGGATATTAAAACCCATAGATAATATTGATAGAGGTGATAAAATATTGACAATAAACTTGAAAACAGGAAAAAAAGAGATAAATGAATGTTTAGAAAAAGTAAGAACATATACACATAAAAAAATAATAAATATCAAAACACCTTATAATACCATAGAAGCTTCGCCAAACCATAAATTCTTTGTAATTGAAAACATGGAAATCAAGGAATTAGAGGCTAAAGACCTTAAAGTTGGAATGATAATCCCAATAAATAATATTTCATTAGATGAAATAAATAATACCATAACATGTCAGGTGATAAATAAAAATTTAGAAATATTAGGACTTAATGAAACTCATGAAAGAAAAAGCTTTTTTGAAAATATGGACTTGTCGTATTATAAAATTAGTGAAATAGAAGTTTATGACAATCCATATGAATATCTTGTAGATATAAAAGTCGCGAATAATAGTAACTTTATTGCAAATGGAATATTAGTACATAATTGCGGCACTTTACCTTATCTCTATAAAATGGGATATAGAGGGCCTGTTTATTGCACAGCACCGACAAGAGATGTAGCAGCATTATTATGTCTAGATATGAGTGATATAGCAATGAAAGAAGGAAATGATCCATTGTATGATACTGGAGATGTAAAAGAAATGGTAAAGCATACAATATGCCTAGACTATGAAGAGGTTTCAGACATAACTCCTGATATGAGATTGACATTATATAATGCAGGACATAATCTAGGAAGTGCAATGGTGCATTTACATATAGGAAACGGAGCACATAACTTTTTGTATACAGGGGATTTCAATTATGAGACATCAAATTTATTAAGTTCTGCAATAGATAAATTCCCAAGAGTAGAATCAGTAATGATGGAATCAACATACGGAACAAAAGCAGATAATAGTCCATCAAGAAAAGAGAGCGAGGATGAATTAATAAGAATAATAAATGAGACAGCACTAGCTGGAGGAAAAATATTGATGCCTGTATTAGGGGTAGGAAGATCACAAGAGTGCATGTTAATATTAGAGAGAGCAATGGTGGAAAAGAAGATACCAGAAATGCCGATATATGTGCAAGGAATGGTATGGGATGTAACTGCATTACATACAGCATATCCTGACTTCTTAAGCAACAGAGTAAAGAAAGGGATATTCCAACGTGATCATAATCCATTCCTAAGTCCAATATTCAAGAAAGTAATATCACAGAAAGAGATGACAGAAATCAAAGAGGGAAAGGGACCATATATAGTAATGGCAACATCAGGAATGCTACAAGGAGGACCATCATTAGAATATTTAAAAGCATTTGCAGAGAATCCAAAAAATTGTGTAGTATTAACATCATATCAGGGAGTAGGAAGCATAGGAAGAAGATTACAAGATGGAGAGAAAGAATTAACATTCACATATGGCGGATCTAAAAGAATGGAGACAATAAAAATAAATCTGCCGATATATACACTATCTGGATTTTCCGGACATTCAAATTTCAAGCAATTAACAGCATGGGTAAGAAATATGGAACCAAAACCTAAAAAATTCATAACAATACACGGAGATTATTCAAGATGTATAGAATTAGCTTCAGTAATATATCAACAGAACAGAGTAGAGACAGTAGCACCTAAAAACTTAGAGACAATAAGATTAAGGTAAATTATTTTCTTTTATATAAGACTATAGATCGAAGTGAACATATTTAGGTTTCTGTAAAAGGTCGTAAATATCAACTTTTTTAATATTTGCTTTTGACGTATCTTCTTTTAATGGATGAACAGAATTTTCAAATTCAATAATGTACTCAGGACTACTTTTTATTGAATCCATTACTTTCTGCATGAGATCAATAGGTCCAACTATTAATGGAAGTTCCGCATCATTGTACCTACTAGTTGCTATATGCTTTTGATATATGACTGATGCTTCACCAAACTGCCGGAACCTTTTAGTGTAAGAACTTTCATCATAACCCTTAAAATATTTAGTTATTTTTGAAGACTTTTTGATTCTTTTTTGAACCTTTCTTGTATTAAGTCTGTAATGAAAAATAACCATAGAATTCCTTTCTAAATTTAACATCCTATCATCACCTGATATAATCCTTCTAAATATCTGTGGAAAAAATGGATTGAAAGATGAACCTGCAGGACGATGATCATAAAAAGGAGCGCATAAACAATAAATTTCTACAATCCTATCAATATCTATACCTAACTTCTCTCCTACACCATATCTTTTCAAATGATCAGGATTATCAAAAAATGAACCAACTTCACATTCTTGTTTAATCTCCTCTATAAGATTTTTATCTAATACCATAATAGATGATAAAACCTAAAGATTTTTAAAGGTAATTAAAGCTATAAATTAAAATAATCCTATCAACAAGTGAACATATAATTTTATAAGCAAGAATGTTCATTAATAAATATGCAACAATACGATATTATTGTATATGTTCTAGAGAAGGAGAGTGTTGTTAACGGTGATAGAAAATATAAGCATATTTTTGGATTTAGTGATAATGAAGGTGAAATATTATTAAAAAGTGGAAACCTTAATGGATATAAAATTATCTATAAAAATAATACAACTAATCAAAGATTATTATTTCATACAATAAGAGAGATAGTTGATGTATCAAATAATAGAGAAATGTTAGATACTGAGGCTTTAGATCATATATTAGGAAGACAAGAAAAAGAGATGCTTGTAGGAACAAATGCATCATCAACTGACTTAAATGATAGAACTTTAGAATATTACAGTTCTGGAGATAGTGATGCTGTATTATAATAATTATTAAATTAATCTAAGAAAAATTGCATTTAAAATTAATCTAGTTAAACTTTACCACCAGAGAATAATCTAGACATAGTATCAGACATATCAATATAAGGAGTCAATCTGCCGCCACCAGCACTAGTTTCAGAAGAATTAGATTGTCTAGGAGGTGATTGTTGAACATTTTCTATCTTAGGCATTTGAACAGGCTGAGGTTTTGAATTATTTGTATATATATTATTAACTGAAGCTTTTTCTCTCTTATTAACTAAATCCTGTAAAGCAGAAATCAATTTCTTAAGATCATCAATAGACTCTTTTTCTGTGTTAAAACTAATTTTCACATCCATTTTTCAACTGAGTGGAAGAATCTATTTAAAAGTTTTTTGTTTAGCCTTAAATAAACTCTATTCACCTATTAAATGATGTTTTAGCAAGATGATGTAAAGATTCAGAAAGAATTTTGTAATTATCAGCATATTTTTCATAATAGTCAGGGAATTTTTCTTCAATAATCCTAAGAGAGGTAATAGCATTAGTCATAGTTGAATCCTTAATAAAATGATTATTAATCCTTACAGCCTGTTCATATATTTCTAAAGCTCTAAGAATAGAGGAATTAAGATAAGCTAATTCGTATTTATCATAATCAATAATCTTGACATCAGAATTTTCATTGAAACTATCCCAATGTCTTCTCATAATCTCTCTTTTCTGTTCATAATCCAAGAATAAATGCTGATCTAAAAGATTTGTATCATCAAAAACAATAGGGGCTTTACGTTCACCTTCAGTATCAAGAATTACTACCCTATTTAATTCATCTAATTTAAAATTTCTAGAGTGAGCATCCTTGTTATAAACCCTAATTATGTCCTCTAGACTAGAAATTGCTGGTTCAATACTATACATCAATGCATCAACAAAACCAGAAGAGCAGATCCTTGAAATCCTCTCTTTAATATTAACAGCAACATCACGTTCAACAAAATCCCCTTTAACTCTTGCATGCAATAAACCAAGAACATCAGCAATCCTGCAGAAATCATCAACAGAGACATCACCTGAATTAATTCTTTGATCTAAAGTAGAACCAGAAGCCTGCTCCATAATATAATATTTTTTTTTATCATGTTCAATTTCACCAATAGGCTTAATAGTAGAACAATCATTCCTGGAAGAGATAATAGAGCCTATCTGCTCAGCCATAGAAATTTCTCTAGATAAACCTTCAGAGGACTGGTTTTTATAGATAATCTCAGAACCTAAAAAATTATCTTCAACAGTAAAAACAGCATTCTTATTTCCAGCAATATCATTAACAGGATTATTTTCTAAAGCTTTTTTTGCAGCTTCCAATTTTTTTCTTTTACCTAACTCTTTATTACCATAAATATCATGCAATCTTCCTATAAAATAAGAAAAAGTAAATGAATCTTTAACATGCAGACCACCATCGCCAAATCCTGAATTTTTAATATCCTTATCAATTCCATTAAGCAATGCTAAATTAATGAAATCCTTTTCACTATCAACAATTTTTCTTAAATAATCTTTTCTTAAATAAGCCTTTCCTAATAAATAAAAATATTTAATATTGCCAAAAAAGCTTAATTCATTATTATTCCTAAGATCAGAGAAGTTCTCTTCAAAAAGAGAGAAAGCTTTCCTGTAACATTGATAAGCATGTTTTTTATCAGAATTATAATAAGAATCACCCAAAGATAAAATGCGTTCTATCTCATCACCAACATTCTCACTTAGACCTATTAATTTCTTTTTTACTTTTATCAGCTCATCATAATTTCCTGTCAATGAGTAAAATAGCTTTTGCAAAGAAAGTTTTATGTATTTAGAATCTGCATCAAAAGAATCATCTTGTTCCTTAATAATATCATCAAGACATGTTAAAACCATGATTTAATTTTATATAGACTATTAATAAATATTTATGGAAAAAAATAGATAGATTTTTAATATAAAAAAATACTATAAACTTGAGAAAATGTTAAAAAAAGAGTACATGATCATAGTTAGTGTAATAATCCTATTTTTACTTCTACAAAAAAATGTGAGTGCAGATTTTCCCAGTTGTCCTGGAGATACAACAGATGGAATATGGGTTATTACAGACAGACAGATAATTACAGGAAATACTGTGTGTTATAATATTACAATAAAATCTGGGGGAAAATTATTAGTGCAGAATGGTGCAATAATATCATCAATAAACATTACACTTGGAAACCTCTCAGTAGAATATGGAGGAGAAATTAATGCTACAGGATTTGGTTATATAGGAAGTTCTAGTACAGCAACTGGACCTGGAGCAGGAATAAGCAGGCGTGCTGGTGGAAGTTATGGAGGAAGAGGTGGTGCAGCTCAGGAAACGAATATAGGAAATGTATATGGAGATCCATTAAGACCAACAGACCTAGGAAGCGGGGGATCTGGATCTGGAACAACAAGCGGTGCTGGAGGCGGTGGTTCAATATTAATAAATGTAACACAAAACTTCATATTAAATGGTGCTGTAATAGCAAATGGAAATAATACAATATCCGGCAGTAATCTAGGAGCAGGTTCTGGAGGATCAATACTTCTATACACATATAACTTAACAGGAACAGGAAACTTAAGCGCAAGAGGGGGTAAAAGTGCATCAAGCAGCGGCGGCGGAGGTGGTGGTGGAAGAATAGCAGTATATTATAATCATACAACACTCAATTTCTCAAGATCAACTGCTGAAGGTTCCAAAGATGATGCAGGATTCCAAGGAAGCACAGGAACTTTTATTGCTGTCAATCAGATATATAATAATGCTACAATATATGCATGGAACTGGAACAGCAGTGTAACATTGAGTTCATTCAGCAATATAACATTCGTATCAGCAAACACAACAATAGATAACAATGACATAATAAAAATAGATAATAGGTTTTACTTTGATGGACAATCATATTTTAACTGTAGAACAAACATAAGCAAACAGATTACAGTATCTGAGATAGAAACAGGAAATATAAGTTCTTACCTATCTAATTTTAAGAATGAGTGTGGAATGACAAATGTTACGATAAATACTTCTAGCAATATAATCATCTCTAATAATAACTTACTAAATTTCAGCATATTAAACTTTGATAATTCAAGTGTTGATATAGAAATAATAAATTCGAGAATAACATCAAACATAAACTTCACAATAAGAAATATAACAATAGATACACTATCATGGATCAACTCTTCTGGGAAAGGATATTCTGGGGGTATAGCAAGCGGATTGGGTCCAGGAGGACCGATAAGAGGGGGAACAGGAGCAAGCTATGGTGGAAGAGGAATGTCAGCTACACATACAAACGATATAAATGTTTATGGCAATCCATTAAAACCTACAGCTTTGGGAAGCGGAGGATCTGGATCTGGATCAACAAGAGGGGGAACAGGAGGAGGATTCATTTATATAAATGCAACAAATAATTTAATACTTAATGGAATGCTTAAAAGCGATGGAACAGAATCTTTTGGAGGATTAGGAGGGTCTGGAGGGGGTTCTGGAGGATCAATACTTCTATATTCATATAACTTAACAGGAACAGGAAACATATCAGCCATTGGAGGACCAGGATTTAATATTGTATCTAGTGGTGGAAGAATAGCAGTATATTATAATCATACAACACTCAATTTCTCAAGATCAACTGCTGAAGGAACAAAAACATATTTATAGCAATATAACATTCGTATCAGCAAATACAAGTTTAGATAATAGTGATATAATAAGAGTTGACAACAACTTCATATTCGACGGACAATCATACATATACTGTAAATCAAATCTTACAAGGCAGTTCACAATTTCAGATATAGGAAACGGAAACATGAGCAAGTTCCTATCAGGATTCAAAACAGAATGTCCACTAACAAATGCTACAATAAATACATCAAGCAATATAATCATCTCTAATAATAATTTACTAAACTTCAGCATATTAAACTTTGATAATTCAAGTGTTGATATAGAAATAATAAATTCGAGAATAACATCAAACATAAACTTCACAATAAGAAATATAACAATAAATGATGGTTCAGTAATAAATGCAACAGGAAAAGGATATTCTGGAGGTACACTTACAGGAAGTGGAACAGGAGGGGCAACATATACAGGTTCTGGTGGAAGTTATGGAGGAAGAGGAGGATACATTAGTGCATATTTAGGTCTAGCATATGGAGATCCATTAAAACCTACAGATTTGGGAAGTGGAGGATCAAGTTCAGGTGGAAATAAGGGAGGGAATGGAGGTGGATCCATTTATATAAATGCAACAAATAAAATTATTTTAGATAGCCAATTAATTGCAGATGGAGCGAATGGTATAGCTGCAGCAGTTGATTATGGAGGTGGTTCTGGAGGATCAATACTTCTATATTCATATAACTTAACAGGAACAGGAAACTTAAGCGCAAGAGGGGGACCAAGCAGAAATGGAAATTCAGGAGGGGGAAGAATAGCAGTATATTATAATCATACAACACTCAATTTCTCTAAACTTGGAGTTGCAGGACAAAGTAATACTCTTGCTATTTATAGCAATATAACATTCGTATCAGCAAATACAAGTTTAGATAATAGTGATATAATAAGAGTTGACAACAACTTCATATTCGACGGACAATCATATTTTAACTGCAGAGCAAACTATACACATAGTGTCACAATTTCAGAGATAGGAAACGGAAACATGAGCAAGTTCCTATCAGGATTCAAAACAGAATGCTCACTAACAAATGCTACAATAAATACATCAAGCAATCTTTTAATGACTAATAATAATTTATTTAATTTTAGCATAATAAATTTAGATAATAATGGAATAGATTTTATCATTGAAAACAGCAAGGTCTATGGAAATATAAATTTCACAATAAGAAACTTCTCTTTAGATATCAATTCATGGCTTAATTCTACAGGAAAAGGATATTCTGGACCATTTGGAATAGGGAACTCATCAGGAAGAACAGGAGCAAGCTATGGTGGACTTGGTGGATCCACAAGTGCTAAAACTTATGGAAACCCACTAGAACCTAAGGACTTGGGAAGTGGAACAGGTGGCAGTCCAGCAAATGGTGTAGGTGTTGGAGGAGGAACTATTTTTTTAAATATTTCAAACAAATTAACATTAGATGGTGTTGTTTCTGCTGATGGAATGGGACCAAGCAAGGCAGGAGGAGCTGATGCTGGAGGTGCAGGTTCTGGAGGATCAATACTTCTATACACATACAACCTAACAGGAACAGGAAACTTAAGCGCAAAAGGGGGTGATATTAGAGATAATTCCCCAGATTCATCTGGAGGTGGAGGGGGAAGAATAGCAGTATATTATAATTATACAACAATGAATTTTCTTAAATCAAATGTCAGCGGAGGAGAGAGTGATACCTCATATTCAAGGGCAGAACCTGGAACATTCATAGCAATAGATATAAGAAATAATATTGCAACAATAATAGAAGCATTTGAATTCAATGCAAGCCATTTTGTTAATGATTCCAAATTTAAACCGTTTGCAAATAGCTCATTCACTTTTGAAAATATCACATTCAGAGGAGGAGATGAAATAAGGATATCATCAAATATAAGTTTCAATATCACAAATCTTAATTGGTCAACAACAAAAATAAATACAAGCGATTATTATCTAGAAATAATATATGAAAATATATTCAATGATTCATTAACAATATATAAAGTAAATAATAGCTTTAACTTAAGCATAGAGAGAAGAAATATTGCAAGGATAGACTTCCTCTCAAACCTATCTTATCTGACTAATATATCTGCTGCCATAAACATAAGCCCTAATTTTGTCAAAGTAAACTCTACATTAATACCAAAATTAAATATGTCTTCAAGATTAACATTCTATAATGTAACAGGGGATAATGGGATACCATTGTATGACATTAATGATAATGATAATTTTATAATCTGCCGTTATGACAGGTGCAGTCAGAAGAATTTTACTGCAGACTTAAAAAAATTCAGCGTTGTGGTATCGAGCTTTACAACATATACAACAATAAATGATAGTGTTCAGCCAAATATAATATTTACATACCCCACAGAAATAAACAATACCTATGTAAACAGAAACTGGATATTTATTAATACTACAATAATAGAGACAAATCCTGATAATAGCACTTACTTATTAATGAATGGCACAGGTGTTGTGAATAGTACATTATTCTATATGACAAATTCGTCAGCAAATAATACTATCAATTTTACTACATTAACAGACGGAAACTTTTTAGGATTAACCGAAGGAATATATAATTATAATGTCACAGTAATAGACCTTGCTAATAACAAAAATACAACTGAGACTAGAACTATAACATTAGATAGGACAGCACCAGTTGTATCATTCAACTTGACAACTACACCTGATCTTGAGGTTGATAATATAATTGCAATTGGTCTAGATATCATTGAAACAAATACTGCAAATATAACCTATAATATCTATAATCTTACAGGATTAACAAATTCAACAGTTTATACAATGTATGATAGACATTCAAATACTTCAATATCAAAACCTCTAACAGAGACTATACTCTTCAAATATGGAATCAATGTCACTGATAAAGCCAACAATATAGGGAACACTCCAATAAGAACTGTAGATAATAGTCCAGTTCCAGTAACACCACCAACAGGAGGAAGTACAGGTTCTTCTACAAATAATGGCGGGTCAGGAGGGTCAGGAGGAGAACCCAAACTTACTGTGATAGATAATCAACCACCGCTAAAAATTATTGAAAGTGATACTGGAAAAACAGAGGGAATAATACAGACACCACACGGAGAGGTAAATTTCAGGGTAACTGATAAAGGAGGAATATTTGCTTTGAATATAAACTCCTCACAGGGAGCTGCAGAGATTGGATTAACATTCATAAATGCATCATATGGAATAAATGTTCCTAAATTGGATATTAAATTAAAGAATGGTGGAAAACTAAAGTTAGTACCTACAATAGACTTTAAATTACCAGTAATAGATACATTAAGCCTTTTATTATTGATAATATTATTGATAATAATCATCTCATATGAATACTATAGGTATAAGAAAAAAGAGGAATTAAGCAAAGTACCACCACACTTAAGATATGTGCCAATAACAAGACCAATAACAAGCTTTAGATGAGCCTTAATAGAAAAATTGTCAATCCAGAAAATAAAGGAATCAAAATATTATCATCAACAAAAAAGTTCTTATTATGGAAATAAATACTTTCTACAATCATTCCTATAATACTTGCGAATAAAGCTTCTGCATAAGAGACGAAAAAAGATGCTATAAAAAAAGATATTAAAATAGCCAATAAAGTGCCTTCTAATTTCTTGAAACTGTTTAGAGGATGCTTCAACCTACCAAAAGATTTACTAACAATAGAACTTACTGCATCACCAAAAGCCATAATTAAAATAGAAGCAATAGCTATATCTTTGCTAAAAAATAATACTGCAATAAAACAACCAAACATAAAAGTAATAGCGCCTTTACCTGGAAAATTCCTAATATCATGATCCCTATCAAGATGTTTTAAGAAAAATGCTAGATGTTGAATATGATAATTTTTAGCAATAAAAGATAGAATAATACCTAATATTACAATTAATAATAAAATAAACCAGTTTAAAATATCAAAATAGATTAAAGTTGAGGTAATAACACCATTAAAAACATGAAATAATTTCCTTTTAATCTCCTTTTTACTAATAGCCATAAGAAGATATGATAATTGTGATATTTAAAGCTTAAGAAATTAAAACATAAATCAGAATTCTTCAACATCATCAAAAAACCAGGCTTCGACATTAGAAACAGTACCCTCTTTAGGAGATTTTAATCTAGTATCTTTAGATTCTGAAAATTTCTTAAAACTATCCATATCTTTCCATCTTAAAAGAACAAATACTTCATTCTTATCATCACTATTTCTCATAATATAACCGCCTTGAGAACCATTATCTTTAACAACATCAAGATTATTAAGAAAAGCTTTCTTAAACTTAGAATAATCTTTAATTTTATGCTTAACTAATAAGTAAACCATATATTTACCTCACATACTTAATATAAAAATCTAATGGAAAATTAAATTGAATCAATAAAAGTATTTTCCATTTCTTCTTTTTTTAATGTAATCATATTCTCAGCCATCATATCAAGCTCTTCTATAGAGAAGTCATTTTTTAGTTTATTAAAAATCTCAGACTCTTCATGTTCAATATGTTGTTCTATCTCTTGTTTAAGAATCAGGAACTTAGCCATCCATAATTCGTCATCTATATTCATATTCCCTAATTCGGCAATAAGATGATCTACTAGAGCGTTTTCCTCATGTGCATGAATACTAAGAAAACGAGTATCATCATTAGCTTTCATAGGCTGGTAAACAGAGGCTTCCTCAGCTCTTGAGTGAATTTTTAATTCTTCTTTAAGCTGTATAAATGATTCACTCATTATTTCACTATCATCTGAATTATTGAGAATATTATCCATAATATCTTTTAATTTTTTATTATCATCTCTTAAAATTGTGAATAATGCTATTTGTTTAAAACCTCTATTTGATTTAGTGGATTTTTTCATACGTCTTGTATTAGGATTTCTTCTTGATTTTTTAGTTGCCATAAACTATAATTGCTTTAAGCGTTTAAAAAAGAAACGTATATACACTATTAATGGCATCCAAAATTATATAAATCCAATATAGAACTTTATATTATGCAATTAAAAGAGATTGATTACTTAAAAAAAGGATATTCTGAGAGAAAACCAATAATACAAAAAAGATTAGACTATTTCAAGAAAGTATTTGATGAAGATGAGAAAAGAATATTTGCAGAATTATGTTTTTGTCTATTAACACCACAATCTAAAGCAAAATTATGTGATGCAGCAATACAAAACCTAGTAAAGACAGGATTATTATATACAGGAACAGAAAATGAGGTAAAAGATTACTTAATAGGAGTCAGGTTTAACAATAATAAAGCAAGATATCTAATGCAGGCAAGAGAGATGTTCACAAAAAATGGGGAGATAAAAATAAAAGATAAAATAAAAGAATTCAATAATGATCATCTAAAATTAAGAAACTGGCTAGTAGAGAATGTAAATGGAATGGGACTAAAAGAGTCTGGGCATTTTATGAGAAACATAGGAATGTATGAAGTAGTAACAATATTAGATAGACATATACTAAAGAATTTACAGAAACATGGAGTAATAGAGGAAGTGCCAAACCCATTAACAAAAAAACATTACATGGACATAGAATCTAAGATGTTAGAGTTCTGCAAAGAGATAGAGATAAAACCTGAAGAGATAGATCTATTATTCTGGAGCGAAGAGACAGGAGAGGTCTTTAAATAATTAATCAAATGTAATATCAACAATATTATCTAAAGTTTTAGGTCTTGGCTTATATTTAGGATTTGGAATCTGAGTATTACTCTTCAATAAGTAACTTAAATGATCCCCTAAAATTGTACTGGCTACACCTAAAATATCAAATTTTGAAGGGATTATAGCTTCACAACCATTAACATCAGGAAAATAGACAATATAATTATCGTACAATTTCTCAACTGTATAAGCATAAATACATCTAACCACCTTTAGAATTCTTCCTTACAACCTTATCAATACATTCAACACTATGAATCTCGCAAGCACTTAGTACACCATCATTATCAGCGTCTACCCTGGAATCAACATTCTTAGTAATCTCATCACGTAACTGCTCTACCCTCTTATCAACCCTTAGATTTAACTCCTTGATTGCATATTGAATATTACCTACCTGTATGGCAGTATCATTTATAGCATCATTATATCCTTTACTGTAACCATTATTATCAGCAATCAGATATAGGGAAGCTGCTAAACTTACTGTTGCAAAAGTCTTCACAAGTCTTGAATCATACCATCTTATCTTTTCTTTATACATTTTTCACCTTTTTTTCACTAGATTCATCATGACAACAGAACTTATTTAAATAATTTTTTGTTTTTGTTAATAGAAATCAATTGTTAAATTTAGAAATTCTTGAAATTAACTCATTCTCGAATTAATTTTTCTTCAGATAATTTTAATAAATACCCAGGAATATTGTATTGTCTGAATTCATCTAATAGATTTTTACCATATAATAATCTAGAGAAAGCCTCAGCTTCGTACTTAGCACCATTTAATGCATTATGAGGTTTAGGTTCCTGAGGCAAACCAACATAATTAAGACAGGCAGTACCGGTTATTTTCTCTGGCATAATATTCCTATTTATCATGTGAGCAAAAACAAGAGTGTATAAATCAACACCCCTATAACCCATATCCCACTTAATATTAAATCTTAAACATGAATATTCCAAAAATTTAAGATCAAACATTGGATTAAGACCAAACATAACTTTACTTTTGCATGTGTCTGTCCATTCAATAAATTTTTTAACAGCCTCACCAACTGAAGGTTTAGACATGTCATTAATCTGCTCTAAAGTGAAACCATTAATATCCAAAGCGTTAGTGTGACCTTCACTACCATCACCATCATAAATTTCAGCTCCATCCCACATATAACATTCAATATAGAACTGATTGGAAGGATTAAGAAGATCAACTGCACCAATACTAAGAAGAGAGTGCTTATGAAAATAAATACCTGTGGTCTCTACATCAATAACAATCATACAAGTAATAAGATAAGCCATATATTTAAGATTTTATATAAAAAATTGAATTAATATTCTAAAGGATAATAATACTTAAAAAGAAGACACGAAATGAGAGTATTATGAATTATCGTATTCTAGAAACCAGACCTGATTTCCTTAAAGACAAACAATATGTTGTAGTAGCTGGAGCACAATTCGGAGATGAGGGAAAAGGAAAAATAGAGTTGTGGATATCACAATTTTATGGAATAAACCTAAGATCAAGCGGAGGTTCTGGAACAGGAGCAACAGCAGTAATTGATGGATATAGACATAGATCACAATTAATACCACCAACAATATTATTGCCAGCATCATCTGTAGCAACAGTTAGAGATGGGAAAAGGTATCATATATTAACAGGACAATTAATGTGCGACTTAGATGTTCTAGCAAGAGAATCAGATGATCTAAGAAGAAGAGGATTTCCATATAGTGAAAATGATGTATTATTAATAGACAGAGATTGTTCTATAGTAAATCCTTGGGATATAATGTTAGATAGAGCAAGAGAGAGTGAAAAAGGAAGAGATGGGATAGGGTCTACAGGAAGAGGAATGGGTCCTGGAATAGAGGCAATAAGCAGAAGAAGCGACTTAGTAACTATGGGAGGCATAGGATATGAAGATCTAGCAGAAAGATTAGAAAGAGCTTCAATAGAACCTACACTTATACTTAATGATAAAATTTCAAGATTAAATAACCCGAAAATGAGAACTATAGGATATAGTTTAAGCGGATTTGCACAAAAAATATATGAAGATACAAAAAAAGGAATAGATCTTAGATATAGTCTAAGAGGAAACAGTTTTGACTTTAATGCAATAGCAGAACATTATAAAAATAGTGTAAAAGATAGATTAGTTGGAAGAATAGACGATGTGAAAGAATTCATTATTGATACAAAATATAATGGAGATGGAATACTAATATCTGGAAACCAATCAGCATTATTAGATATAGTCCACGGATTAAAACCCTATACAACTTCAAGCAGAGCTACAGCAATGGGAATAGCAGCAAATGCAGGAATTCCAAGAATTGATTTAACAGTAAATGTAGTAAAAGCATTAATGACAAGAGTCGGACATGGACCATTCCCTACAAAGATAAAAGATGAAGAAAAAGCTAAAATATTAAGAGAAAGAGCTGGAGAATTTGGGACAGTAACTGGAAGACCAAGAGATGTAGGACATTTAGATCTATTATCATTAGCATATGCTATTGGTGTTAATGGTGGAAATGATAATGTTATAGCTTTAACTAAAACAGATGTTTTTGATGGTGTAGATATAGAAGTTGCAGGAACATACCTTAAAGGTGATGAAGTATTGCATAGATTCCCAAGAGATAATACAATATTAAGTGAATGTGTAGGGTATGATTATTAGAGATTTGGCTCTATGGAGAATACTCATGATATAGTATTTATGAAAGATTTACCTTCAGAAGTTTCAAGACTGAAAAGAGTTTTAGAAGAAAGATTAAAAACACCAGTTGCACTCATAGGAAATGGGGAAGATTTTAAGAGAATTATATTTTAATTATTTATTATACTTATCCCACAATTTAAAGTATGGTTTATTATTAGTATAAATATGACCACAAATCGATAATGTTGTAATAAGAAGTCCTAATATTAATAATACAATGCCAAAAAATTTAGAGAATAAATTAAAGACTATTATACCTAGAATAATAAATAATACGCCCCAAAATGATTTATGAATATGATAACCAAATATAATGAACCAATACTTTTCAGGAGTATTTAAGAATAATTCCTTAATTTTATTAGTCATTAATTATAAAATTATAAACTTGTTATTAAACCTTTTTACATAAGAAACATTAAAATACCAATTCTATAATATATTTTCTTATGCTAGTATTCAGTAAAAAAGAGTGTGAGGAAAAAGCAAGAAGTGCAGAGTGGATATTGACAAATTCTCTTGGAGGATATGCAAATACAACAATATCATGCAATAATGTAAAAAAACATCAAGGATTATTGATAACTGAGATAAATAATAAAAAATACTTATTCTTATCACAAATCAATGAAGAACTAATAATAGACAATAAACTAGTAAAACCTGAGATAGAGAGCTTCTTACTAAATATCTATCCGACAATTAATTTAAAACATGAAGGGATAGAGATAATAAAATCAATAGTAATGCCACATTTGCATAATACAGTAATAATCTCTTATAAGATATATTCAAACAAAGAATGTAAAATACGGATAAAACCATATGTAAACTCAAGAGAGAGTGATAAGATAAGCAATGAATTAAATGATTACAAACAAATAGCAAACAGGAATACTGTAGTAATAAAACCAATAAACATAAAATCAGCAATAATAATTGGAAGTGATAAAGCAGAATATAAAGAAGATAGTGCATTTGACGCAATAGAGTATAGTGAAGAGGATTATTACAATGTAAAAGAATTAGTCTATAATCCCGGATATTTTGAGTATAATATAAGAAAAGGATTAAATAAGATAAACATAATATGTACAGCAGACAGTGAAAAAAAAGCATATGAGACATTCAATAATCTGTATTCAACAAATGAGAGATATTATGAAAACTTCTTCATACATGAGGCAGACAGAATAAAATCAATAATAAGAGGGACATATGAATATAACAATATAAAAGCAGATTACTTATTACCATATTTAATACAATCATCTAATAGTTTCTTAAAAATAGATCATGGAAATCTGAAAATTGCATCAAATTATCCTGAAGGAAGAGAAAATGGGAGAGAAGCACTTATTGCTTTAAGTGGATTATGTTTAGTTACTTCAAGATTTGAAGATGCACAAAAAATACTGAAATACTATTCAGATAATATGGTAAATGGATTAGTACCGATAAATATAAAGAAAAATGGATTAATAGAAAATAATTCAGCAGATGCAAGTTTATGGTTCATATATTCAGTCTATAAATATTATCAATATACAAACAATCTAAATTTTATAAAAGAACAATTATGGGAAAAAATGAGAGATGTGATACATTACTATTATTATGGAACAGACCATGGGATAAAAGTAGACTTAGATGGATTATTGAATGTAAATAACATAGAACCAATGACATGGATGGATTCAAATTCAACAATAAGAAAGGGAAAAGCAGTAGAGGTAAATGCATTATGGTACAATGCACTAAGAATAATGGACTTTTTCAGCCTAAAAATAGGGGATACGACATTAAAGTATTATAGATTAGCAGAACAGGTAAAAGAATCATTCAATAAAAAATTCTGGAACAGACATGAAAAATGCTTATATGATGTAATCACAGATAAAAATAATGATATAAGCGTAAGACCTAATCAGATAATAGTATTAGGATTACCATTCAGGATATTAGAGAGGAACAGAGAGTATCATGTGTTAAAAAAAGTAACGGAAGAACTACTAACTCCTGTTGGATTAAGGACATTAAGCTACAAAGATCATAGATTCATAGGAAAAATTGAGAAAGAGAACAAAAAAACATATTATAATGGGGTAGTATGGGGATATTTATTGGGATTCTATGTAACAGCATATATGAGATTACATGAAAATACAATGAAAGCAATAGTAGAAATGGAAGAAAAAATCATGAAAATAGTCAAGAATAATCTAAAGAATAATGGAATAGGAACACTATCTGAAATGTATGAGGGAAAAAATCCGTATAATGCTATAGGGAATGTATCTAGTTGTTTAAGCATAGCAGAGATAACAAGAGCTTATGTAGAAGATGTGTTAAGGAAGAGTTAATATACTATTAATAATATAAAATATCATGGATCATATAAGAACACCAAGGATAGTTGATGATGTTATTGTAGAGGAAAGTTCTATTGATGTAAGTGTGATATATAACCCGACAAAAGTAAAAATATATTTCAGAGAAGAATCATACGTAGAAGATAAATATGAATTAACAATAAAACTCAATAATAATACTTATAGAACTAATTGTGTAGTTGGAAGAGATGATATTCAAGAAAGTTTGGCTAAAGTAAAACAAAACTTAGATTCAGGAAAATTTGATGTAGTAATAACTTCAGATTATCCTCCAACAGCAAAACTTGAAGAAAAAGTTAAAGATTAATTATATCTCTTATTCTCTTTAATATAATTCTTAATGAACCATTGAATGAATATATTGTCTGACTTTTTAGTCTGTGATCTTTCTAAAGCATTATAGTAACTATTCCTATTCTCATATGGAATGTCTAACATAGGGAATTTATTACAATTTAATACATAATTCATCATTAATCTTGAAATCCTTCCATTACCATCACCAAATGGATGAATAGTAACAAACTTCAAATGAACTAAAGATGCTAATTCAACTGGATGAATCTTTTTTTTATTATTAGAATACCATTTAAAGAACTCAGTTATTAATAGATAAACTTCAACTGGAGATGGAGGCATGAATTTGCTTCCTGAAATAACAACCTGATGTTTCCTTAGCATTCCAGCAATATCTTTCTTAGTATCTTCAAATAATACCTTGTGCCAATATAAGATTAATGTTAAAGATAATTCTTTTTTGCATTTAATCATATCATAGAAAACTTTCTTATGAGCTTCAGCTTCTTTAATATCATTAATAGGTTTATTACTTGGAGTAATGCCTCTCTCTAATAAATTTGCAGTATCTTTCAAGGAAAGTGTAGAACCTTCAATTCTTTGAGTGTCATAAGTAAACTTTACCATAAAAGACTCAGTATTTCTCTCTTTGATAGAAACAGGCATATCTTTCAGTTGTTTAGAGTAATTAGACTTTATTTTTTCTATTATAGAATGCCATTTTTCTTTGTAAACCTGATCAATGAACTCTTTTTTTAGGTCTTCAATGTTATCTGGAATATTCTTACCTAGATATACCTCTTTTTTATTGACTTTATTGTTTTCTCTATAAGAATGTTCTAAATAGTAGTATCTTTCTCCATTAATAGCCTTAGTTTTTAATATAACCATGAATTTATTTACCTCTACAAGTTTATATATTTTGTTATTTTACTTAAAATGTAGAGGTAAGAATTAATTCTCAATATGCTGAACTTCAGCCTTAATCATCCTATTCAAAGAGACTAATTTATCCATAAATTCATTTGAAGTAAGACCTGCAGCCTTAGCTGATTTGATAAAGTCAGATTCAACAGCTAAGTAACAGTTAGGATTAACCTCAAGAACACAAGGACTATCGTCGTATCTAATATCAACAGAACAATAACCAGTTCCAGGGAATTTAGATACTATCTTATTAACAATTTCCTTAATTTTTGATGAAACTTCAGGTTCTATTTCCTGGACCCTTGAATAAGTATTCTTGAAAGCATTAGTATTCTTGCTCCATTTAGCTTTGTAAGACAATATCTTAGGTTTATCTTCAAAATGTTCAGTGAAATCAATCTCTAAAATAGGGAAAATTTCAGCATAACCATGACTAAAAATAACAGGAACACAGAATTCTCTGCCATTAATATATTCTTCAGCGAACATATTACCATATTTAGGAAGAGTTTCCTCTAATTTCTTATATAATTCAGCTTCATTATTCACAACTGAGTCTTCATCAACACCAACAGATGAATCAGTCTCAACTGGTTTAAGAATTAAAGGAAATGCTAGATTAGAGTTAAGTTTTGTGTCAACTTTAGTAAAAATTTGATAATCAGCAGTTCTAGCATTACATTTCTTGAAAAATTCCTTAGCAACAGTCTTGTCAGTCAACAATTTCATAACATCTGAATTACAACCACTAAAAGGAATACCAGTTGACTCTATCTGTTTCAATATCCTATCATTGATCTCAACACCATCGAAGGTATCAATACCATTAAAGATGAATTCAGGATTGATTTTTTTGATATCATCAACGAAGTTTTCAGAAAATTCAACTAAATCAACATTATGACCAGATGATCTTAGTCTATCTATCAAATACTTATCAGCAGTGTAGATTCCTTTCTCTGTTACTGAAATTCCATCGATGTCCTTTTCAATTTCTTCAGGACAATGCAAATATACTATGTTCATTTTTGTGTTTTTGTTTATCTATTTTTAATTATATATAATGGTACATGAAGTTATTTAAATATCTTTTTATTTTCAAAGAAAAAATTTTACAAACCCGACGGAAAAAAATTAGAAAATATTAAATAAAAGGAAAATCCGTAGAATAACAATGAAAAATTTTTTAGTAATCGAAGTTTTTATAATAATTCTATATTTTTTAATATTATTTTTGATAAGAAAAGACAGATACAGAGTAAAAATATTAAGTTTAGCAACAATTTTTGCAATAATATTTGAAAATTTCAACATATATCTATCAAAAAATGAAGTTGGAGGATACTTTTACAATACAAATTTCATGTTTTATGCATTTGATACACCATTATTTGTGATATTATCATGGGGAATGATTATATTAAGTGCAATGCTGATAACTGACAAGCTAAATATAAAAAATAAATATAAACCATTCATCGACGCTATTTTAGTTTTATCAATAGATTTAAGTGTTGATGTGATAGCAATAAGAGAAAAACTATGGTATTGGAACCAATATTCATTAACAGAAGGATTTTTTGGAGTTCCAGCAAACAATTTCATCGGATGGCTACTAGTAGCTTTTGTATTTTGCTATGTTTTCAGATATTTACAAGAAAAAAATAGTAAAAATGAACTAATCTATTATACAATACCAGTAATTTCTTATCTAATATTCTTATTTTTGTTCTATTTAGTAGATTTTATAGAAAAAATATTCAGATTAACTAAGTTTACAGAATTATATCTATTATTAGGATTAATAGTTCTGTTCATAATAGTAGGAACTCTAGGATCAGAGAAAAGAAAAACAAAAAATAGAAATGATTATTTGATACATCTGATAAGAATACCATTCCATATCTATGCATTCTATGGATTAATGACAATGAAAATAGAAAATGAGTGGATATTATGGATAACTGCTTTATTAGTATTAGGGGCTGATATAACCTTAACAGTAAATAAAAAGAGTTATAAGCAAATAACAAGATAGACAACTAAAGAGGAAAAAATGAAAAACTGTCTTATAATACATGGATGTGCTGATGATAAGAATGATAAAACCTACTCTAAGCATTGGATACAATGGACAAAAAAACAACTTATATCAAATGAAATTAAAACTGAGACACCATTAATGCCTAAATGCTGGAAACCAGTATATGAAAACTTCAGAGATGAATTTGAGAGATATGAAGTAAACGAGAATACAATATTAATAGGACATAGCTGTGGTTGCTCATTTTTAGTCAGATGGTTAAGTGAGAATAAGATTAAAATAAAAAAATTAATATTAGTAGCACCATGGAAAATAGCTACTGAAGATGATAATCTAAGAAATGAATTTTATGAATATAAGATTGATAATACAATAAAATCCAGAGTTAAAGAGATAATCATGTTTACTGCAGATAATGAAGATGATGAGGGTAAAGAAAGCTTGAAAATGTTCCATAAAGCATTAGAGGGAAAGATTATAGAATTAAAAGGCAAGGGACATTATACACTTGAAGATATGAAAACAGAAGAATTTCCAGAGTTAATAAAAGAGGCATTAAGATGAAAAAAAGAGTATATATCGGAGCAGATCATAGAGGATTTAAGTTGAAGAATCAATTATTAGAACATTTAGAAAAAAAATATGATGTAATAGACTTAGGGAATACAATATATGATAAAAATGACGATTACCCAATATATGCAACAAGAGTAGGATTAGCTGTAAGTGAAGGAAAAAGTTTTGGAATATTAATATGCGGATCAGGACAGGGAATATCAATAGCTGCAAATAAAGTAAAAGGAATAAGAGCAGCATTATGTGAGAATGTTAAAGATGCGAAACTTTCTAGAAGTGATGATGATGCAAATATAATATGCTTACAGGGAACAACAAAACTAGAAACAGCAAAGAAAATGATAAAAACATTCATAGAAACTAAACTAAAGACAAAAAATAAGTACAAAAGAAGAATAAACCAGATAAAGAGACTGGAGAAATGAGTGTATTATAAAAAAGACAGTTGTTATAAAAATAAAACACGAGAAAAATGAAAACACAGATAATACCCACAATAATATCAAAAAATCAGAAAGAATTTGATGAAATAATAAAAAAATATTCAAAATACTTCAAACACTACCAAGTAGATATAATGGATGGGAAATTTGTAAAAAATACATCAAATAATTATAAATTAAAATTAGATAAAAAATATACATATGAAGCACATTTAATGGTAAATAATCCAGAAGAATGGACAAAAAAACACTATAAAGACTATAAAATAATAATCGCAAATTATGAGAAAGTGAAAAATCCTGAAAAACTAATAAAATTTGTAAAATCAAAACATAAGAAAATAGGATTTGCACTAAACCCAGAAACATCAATAATGCATATAATGCCCTATTTGAAACAATTAGATAGAGTATTGATATTAACAGTACATCCAGGGCAATACGGAGCAGAATTTTTAGAAGAAACATTAGAAAAGATAAAAATGTTAAGAATGGATTATAAAAAAGATATAGAAGTAGACGGACATATAAATCCAGAAACACTAAAGTTATGTAAAAAAGCAGGAGCAAACTTATTTGCAATAGGAAGTTATCTGAAAGATTCTAAAGATATAAAAGAAAATCTAAGAAAAATAAAAATCTGCATTAAGTGATACATAAATTAGAATTGTAAATATGTTAATTCTATTTTTTCTTATAAATAACATCATGATGATCAAAATCTACAAACTTAATCATGTTGATTGCTTTTTCAAATTTAAAAACGAGAACAAAATGTCCAATATGAACTCTTTTATAATCACTTAAATCATACCTTAGGTTTTTGTAATGCTCTACTTCTGCTGAATTAATTATTTCCTCAATCTTATTCATAACCTGCTCATAATAGTTTTTATCTTTTTTGAATAATCTGTTAAGAATTCTTTGTAAGTCAGGCATTATTTCGTAATCATACATTTTAGCCTTCTATGATTTTTCTTAATTCTGATATACTCTTGAAACTAATTCCCTTTTCTTTTTCTATTTTTTGAAGTTTTTCTAAATATTCAGGTCTTAATTCAGGCTCTAGAATGTTTCCACCATAATCTATAACTATTTTAGCTATTGCTTCACTTTTTGTCTTTAAATTATATCTAGCTTTCACTATGTTTAATATTTGATTTGCTTGTTCGGGAATTTCTATCATTGCTTGTACCATTTTTGTTTACCTCAATCTTACATATACATAACATATATACTAAGTATATAAACTTTGTGTTTGTGAAAAAATCAAATATCCTAAGAGATTAAAAATTTTCTAGAATCTAAAAACTTAAATACAAATTAAACATTGAAATAATGATTAATTCTTCTTATTTTTATAATAAATAAAAGAGATTATTGATAAAACAAAATAGATTATAATTAAAATTACCACAATAGTTAACAAGTAACTAAGATCAGTAAGACTATTGCTTAAACATTCAGAGTAAGAAGGTTGTAAATCACCAAACATAATTTAACATATAACTTTAAATATAAAAACCTATCTAATAATAGTAAAAGATGGTGAATACACAAGCATTAAAGGATATAGCAACAATTCTAAGAAGAGATGTTCTTAAAATGACTACAACTGCTACATCTGGACATCCAACAACATGCTTATCATCTGCTGAAATATTAAGTGTATTATTCTTTAGCGAAATGTCATATGACACAAAAAATGCATTAAACCCAGATAATGATGAGTTAATATTATCAAAAGGCCATGCAGCACCAATATTATATTCAGTATTAGCAAGATCAGGATGCATAGACTATAATTTAAACACATTAAGAAGTTATGGATCACCATTAGAGGGACATCCGTTACCTACACAACTAAAATGGATCAAGGTAGCAACAGGATCACTAGGACAGGGATTAGGAGTTGGAGTAGGAATAGCAATAGCATCAAAAATGCAGAAAAGAAAATGCAGAACATATGTATTACTAGGAGATTCAGAATGTGCAGAAGGATCAGTATACGAGGCTCTAGAAATTGCTTCACATTACAAACTAAACAACTTATGTGCAATAATAGATGTAAACAGGCTAGGACAACGTGGAGAGACATTACTAGGACATGATACACAAGCTTATAAAAAAAGATTCGAAGGATTTGGATGGAATGCAGTAGTAATAGATGGACATAATATTGAACAAATACAAAAATCATTAGGAAATGCAAGAAAAGACAGAAGACCAACAGTCATTATTGCTAAAACACTAAAAGGAAAGGGAGTATCATTCCTAGAAGATAAAGAGGGATGGCATGGGAAAGCACTAACAGAACATGAATTAGAAAAAGCACTAAAAGAATTAAAAAATCCAGAAATGCCAAATTTTAAAATAAAAACACCAAAAAAAATCAGATATAAAATAAAAATGAATGATAATTATACAAATCCAGAATATAAACTAAATGATAATATAGCAACAAGAGAGGCATATGGGAAAGCACTAGTAAAACTAGCTAAAAATAATTCATTAATAGTTGCAACAGATGCAGAGGTAGGAAACTCAACACATGCTGAAGATCTAAAGAAAGCATATCCAAACAGGTTTGTAGAAGCATACATAGCAGAACAGAACATGATAAGCATGGCATTAGGAATGAGCGTTAAAGGATATAATGTGTTTGCGTCAAGTTTTGCATGTTTTTTATCAAGAGCACATGATCAGATAAGAATGGCATCAATATCAAATGCAAATTTAACAATAGTAGGAAGTCATGCAGGATCATCAATAGGAGAGGATGGACCATCACAAATGGGATTAGAAGATATAGCAATATTCAGAGCATTACCAAGAAGTATAGTATTATATCCAAGCGATGCAGTATCAACAGAAAAACTAACATTACTAGCATCAAATATATCAGGAATCAAATATATAAGAACAACAAGACCAAAAACACCTGTACTCTATAATAATAGAGAGGTATTTGAGTTAGGAGAGTTTAAAATATTAAAACAATCAAAAAATGATAAAGCAGTAATAGTCGGAGCAGGAATAACAGTACATGAAGCAATAAAAGCAGCTGAGAGATTAAGCCAGGATGATGTAGAAACTGTAATAGTAGATTGTTATTGTATAAAACCATTCAATACAAAAAGATTTATAGAATTAGTGAAGAAATCAGGAAACAAAGTAGTAATAGTAGAAGATCATTATAAAGAAGGTGGAATTGGAGAGATGATAATGGCTGCAAGTGCAGGAAATAATATAGAATTTGAACATTTATGTGTAAGAGAGATGCCACATTCAGGAACAAAAGAAAAATTAATGGAAATAGAAGGAATAAATGATAAGTCAATAATAAGAGCAGTAAAAAGAATATTAAAATTAAACTATTCAATGATAACTAACTAATGAGGCGAAGCCGAAGGAGAGCTCCAGAGGTCACCGAAGAATTTTTATAGAACAATAATGTATTTTATACCATGAAGTCAAAAAGAGGTTATTTGACATTACTATTATCTATCATTTTAGTTATCTTTATTAGTGGTTGTGCTCAACAGCAGCCTGGTCTTGCTGAGAGATCTGAAGATTCTTTAACAGATGATGTAGAAGTATATGACAAAGATGAAGAATTATCTGTAGAAGAACTCCACTGGAAGAGAGTATTTGCTAAAGCATTTGAAATAGTTGATTGTGCTGAACCTCGTGATCCAAGTAGTTTGCCGGATGGTTATTATAAGGGCTCAATGATAGATACGCACATTCATTTACAGAACTTACCAGGGGGTGTGCCAGGATTTCCTGATGATTATTATACAGGGGATAATTTAGGAATAAAACGCAGCATGGAAGAGTGGGTTTGTATGATCAATGTTGAAGGGACTAAACAAGTGTGGGGTTTCTTTCCTGTGGCTGAGCCCATAGTGCAGGAATCTGTGGACGTAGTTAAGATGACTTTAGAAAAATATTCTGATCTTTTTGTTCCATTTATAAATCCACCAGGCAATGTTGAAGCTACAGTATCTGCAGAAGAACTGGAAATGATGTTAAATTTGGAACTTGGATTATTCAAAGGTTATGGTGAAATAGGTTTATATGGAAATCCTAATTCTCCACCACTTTCACCAAATTCTACAATATTGATGGAAATTTATCCAGTGATTAAGATGCATAAATTAATTGTATATTTTCACCTTGGTCAGGGGCAAAAAGAAGCTTATGAAAATGTTGCCAGAGCAAATCCTAATATTACTTTTGTTTTCCATGGGGGCAATTTGTTTAATATCAGTGAGACTCAAGCAGGTATATCTCATGATGAAAAAGTTTTAGTTCTTATAGAAGAATTACTTTACAATAATCCAAATATTTATTATACAGTGAATGAACTTTATGGGGGAGATTGGTTATTAGAACTTGGCAGAAGCAAAGAGAAATTTTTAGAAAATTTTGCAGATTATGAAGCTTTACTTGAGATCGATCTTCCCATGTGGAAAGGGTTTATTGAAAGACATCCAGATCAAGTGCTATGGGGTACAGATAGAGGCGGTCCAACTATTTGGGATAAAGATCCTGAGGTTGCATTGGCTTTGAATAATTATACCCGTGTATTTATTGACAGACTCGATCCTATCGTGCAAGAGAAGTTTGCCTATAAAAATGCAGAAAGACTACTTTCAGAATAACCCGATTGTGACCTCTGGAATTACAGATAATAAATGTTATACACTCCATCTAATGGATTTAATTTCTAAAGAAAAATTTATTAAAAAATAAAACAAAAAGTTTTACAGCAGTAAAATTGTGTGTAATTCCTGTTAAATCCTTTTACCTACGAAGTGGAGTAAAATTTCGACCGAAAATTCGAGAATGAGTCCGTCTTAAAGTCCGAAGGGCAATCCATTAAAATCATTAAGGGCAATTTCTGTTTATCTAAGCCAAAGGCTCTTCAAAATAAAACAGTAGGGGGTAGCCGTTTTATTATTTATTTGGATCATTAACTTTTCCTAAGAATAGTATATTTCCAGTTTCTTTTTGCTGAATTATAAATATGAATGGATGGTCTGCTCTAAATATAGGTATTTTTGGCGCGTGTCCTACAGATGTTATCCCTACCATTATAACAGCAGTTGCAGCAGCGGCTTCAGTGCCTTCTTCATTTACTTCAACAAATGCTTGATGTATCACTTGATCTATTTTCAGATCTTCATCGGGTTTATCTTCCATGCCTGTAAAGTCAGCATTGTCAGAAAATGCAGTAGGCATTCCCATATTTACAAGGTCTTGCGCCATGAAATATTTTGTTTCAAATTTGAATTTAGGTATGTAAATGTCGACTCTTCTTTCTCTCAGCATATCCTTCCATTCAGCTAATTTTTCAGTTGTTAATGATTTCTCTAGAGAATTCATATTATCTGGGAGCAAGAAAAGCATAGATAATTCATCTCCCTCATAATCTAGTTCTAAAATTTGCAAATCATCTGTTTCAGCATAATTAAATGTATTTTCCTTTATGCTCATCAAAGGAACTTTAACAGTTTTACCAAAACCGACTTTAAAATCTTCATCTTTTGTTTGCTCTTCATCGAATTGTGTAATCCATGTTCCCTTAAAGTAGATGGCATTTGTAAGAACTAATCTTGTTATCTTTTTGATGGCACCATGAGGTATTAAATCTTTGATTTTATCATTTGTTTTTTCTTCAACCCAATCATTTATAACTAATCTTGATGATTCTGGGTCTTTGTAAAAATCAAGATTTGTGGCTGAGCCGCCATAATATTTTTCTACTAAATCAAAATAATCTTTTCTAAATTCAAAATCTTTCTGAGCCCATAAAGCATTAGCTACATGGAGTGAATATTCTTTGTCTTTTTTATTGATTTCATCATTAGTTTCTTCAAAGGATGTTCTTCTTAATTCATCATCCTCTGGAAGATAGAATAATGACTGAATTTCTTCTGCGGTTTGACCTTTTGCACCTTCATAAGTCATTGCTAAAGCAGAAGAGATACTATATGGGGAAAAGAAAACATTTTCTTCACTATCTTTGATTTTATTATAATAATTTAATCGTTAATTCCACCAGTCTATAAGCGAACCGCAGTGAGCTGACTGGTGGTAGTAAAAGTTATAAAAAAATAGTTAGGTTTTTGTTCTTAAAAAAATAAAATAGTAGCGTTAGCATTGATGCTATGCTACTAGAAAGACAACGCAATAGTGTAAACTATATTCTTTCTAATAAACCTTTGCATCAGGAAACAAAAAATGAAAAATGAGATACCTAGACATAGTTCCTGTGTTGGAGAAGCTTGGATGCACGGAATGTTCAAAATAAAATACTGCCACAAAATATTTGACGACAAACAAATAAGAAATTATTGTGAAAAATTATTCCAACAAGCATGCGGAAAATACGATATAGAAATAAGCGAACTAGGATTCGACAACAACCATGTTCACATGCTTGTTGACATCGGATTGTACAGTAGACCTCAAGTTGCAAAAATGCTAAAAGGATATACAGCAAAAAAATTATTACAAAAATTCCCAAAAATAAAAAAACAATACTTTTGGAATAGCGGTTTGTGGAATACAAGCTATTACTTAGAAAGTCCGAAAGACATGAAAAGAATAATCAGTTACATAAGAAACCAAAAATACGGGAAAAGAGAAGACAAAAAACAAATGAGTTTACTTAACTACGCGAGCTGACCGAGCCAACAGGCGAGCAAGCCATCCGGTGTAGCACCGGTGGTGTCAGCGAGCATTTGACAGCAAATTCGTTATTTGCATCTACAATATTGGACATTCCTTCTGTTTTTGCTTGTGTGATTGGTTCATCTGGAATTATGATGGGCTCATCTGGTGATGGAGTTTCATATTCCGTATTACATCCAGATAGAATTATACTTAATGAAACTATAATGATTAAAATTGATGGAATTGAAATATGTTTTTTGTCCATATAATAAGATATAAGTTTTACTATTTAAATATATTCTTGACTTCAAATTGAGTTGAAGTTTGTTATCATTAGTAAGGCGACTCCTTTAATTTTTTAGAAATTGCCCTTTAACTAAATTATGCCTCATTCTCGATTGGATTTAACGACTGTTATGTTCTCGGCTCGAGCGGAGGAGTAATTTTTAGTGGCGCCGTTCATCAAGCGAGCATCGTGAGCAATCTAATATAACTTCAGAGGAGACAATTCTATTCAATATATTAGTAGTTATTAAAAATTATTTTATATCTATCTCTTTTAAGCATTTAGACAATTTATCTAAATTTAATTTTAGAATGTTATCATCATGTAATTTTTTGGTTACACCTACATCATGACTTTTTTGAGTATTTCTCATACGCACAATTTGTGATAATGAACCTTCAAATTCCTTCCAATCATAAAAATACTCGTTTTTTGTAAATAACGGTTTAAAATAATCAACATATGTTTTATGCTCAATAATAGATCTACAATTACCAAGAGTTAATTGTTTATATACTTTATTTTTGTCTTTTAAACCATGATTCTCATGATGTTTTAATGCAATGGAATACATTTCTTTATCCATGCTTTTTAAATCTTCAAACCAATTATCACCAATATTTTTCAATAAAACTGTATTAATTAACTCCTTTAAATTGCTCTCTAATTCTGAAAATGAATTTTCATCAATAATTTCAATATCTCCACCAAATAATTGATCATTGATTTCATTTTTAATAAAAATAATAAATTCGATCAATAAATCATGTTTAGGACCTTCACCAGAAGTTCTTCCTCTCAATTTCTTTAATTCTTCTTTACTAGAATAATCAGACTCAAATAATTTTTTTAAAGGTAATATGTATTTTTTATACTCCTCTTTTGTTGGTGATTTTCCTTTTAGAGTAATTCTTTGTAAAATTTTTTCAAAAAGATAAATAAATACACTCATGCCCCCATCGGTTAAAATAAACCCTTTATCTTCTAATTTCCAATTTTCTTCGAATTCCAATTTTATTAAATCAAAATAGTCAATTAACGCATTTGATAAGGCAGTTTCAGTTTTATCAGAGTCCTTATGATACAAGGGATTAGCAGTTTTGCTTATAGTGTTAGTTTCTGCCAATTTTGATCTTTTAATGCTGATACATATTCCTGAAATTTTAAGAAGAGCAGTCTTCACACCTAATGAAGGATAGTATATCATATGATATAAAGGTCCACTATTATTAAGTTTTTTTACAGTTCTAGAAATTATTCCATCTGTTTGGGTATCTAACATATCACCATTTAGATCCCAAACTAAATCACTAGGAACTGGTTTTTGATTCTTATTTATGTCTAAAAAGAATTTACATTGTTCCTCATTTGAAAGATTTTCAAACGCAGTTACAGGCATATTGAAATATTTTTCCTTATTAGTTTTCATAAATGCATAAAGTCTATGTTGACCATCAATTATCCAACAACTCTTATAATCATTTGGAAATTCTAAAATTCCATAGCTCATATTAAGTGCGGGAAATTCAATTGGATTATATTTTGAATTTTTTGGATGAAATTTAACTTTATTAATAGAAATAATTATATTGTTAGGAAGTATATTATCATCATTAATATATTGTGCAATGGATTCAATCCTCTTTTTATTTATCATTCGTTGATAATTTCTTTCTCTCCTAGAGGTTCTTCTTGCAACATATGCAACTTCTAATAGTACTTTTGGATCAATGACAAAATTATACATTTTAGATTGCCCAAAAGTAACCAAAAAAGCAGGCACCAAAATTGGTACATCTTGTTCTGGTTTAATCCATAATTCGCCAAGCATGTCATATTTTGCATATTTTCCAATACATTGATACAATTCTTCATAATAATTTATAAAATCTTCATTGCATAAATGAACATGAGGCTCTTGATTAGCAAAATCAAAATCTACTTTTCTTATATTATAATTTTTTGTACATATTATGTATTTGAATTTTTCATACTTTGAATAAATTGGATGAGATTTAAATCCTTTCTCGAGTATATGAATATCACCTCGTAAGGTTTTAATATAATTTCTTATACTATCTTCTCCTTGGACCTTCTTTTTGTCCTTATGTTTGCATTCAATAATTAAGAGTGTATTTTCATGTCCACCACATACATCTACTTGAATTCCATTAATTTTAAATGAATCTTTGGCACCATCAACATCTTCAAATTCTAATTTAGTCAAAAAATTCATAATTGATTTTTCAAAATCTATTGCTCTCCTTTTTTTTGATGTATTTTGTTCTACTTGATCCATTAAATAATAAATACTTACTACAATATTTAAACTTTCTGTAATTAATATTTAATCGTATTGAATAGAATTGTCTCTCTCGTATTAATTTCGCCACTAAAAATTATTGAGCATAACTGTATATCTACGATGTTGTGTACTATTTTGCATCATTAACCCTTATAAATATCTTTTATCATTTTACATAACCTTATTTTTTGTAACTACTTGCTCCTAGTTTTTCCATAAGAAATGCAAGATTTGTGGAATGCCAAAATAATCAATAAACTTTAAATACAATAAGGTTCTAAGTAATAATATAAATAGAGGTGAAATAATGAAGATATTCTTAGATTCAGCAAATTTAAATGATTTAAAAAAAGCATATGCGACAAATTTAATTGATGGAGTTACAACAAACCCAACTTTAGCTTCAATAGAGGGATATCCATCATTTGAAAAATTAACACATGATATCCTAAGTATTTTTACAAAACCAATGGATGTAGTAAACTTTGAAGTAGCAAGCTTAGATGCAAAAACAATGATAGAAGAGGGAATTAAACTAGCTAGCTTATCAAAACATGTGGTAGTAAAAGTTCCAGTAACACAGGATGGATTAATAGCCTGTAAAGAATTAACAAAAAGAGGAATAAGAGTAAATGTAACATTATGTTTCTCACCAACACAGGCATTAATGGCAGCAAAAGCAGGAGCATACTTCATAAGCCCATTCGTAGGAAGATTAGATGACCAGAACGAAGATGGAATGAGACTAATAGAACAAATAAAAAAAATATATACAAACTATGGAATGAAAACACAAATACTAGTAGCAAGTATAAGAGGACCACATCATGTAATGGAGGCAGCACTACTAGGAGCAGACGCATGCACAATACCATATTCAGTATTTGAGAAACTATTCAGACATGAACTAACAGATGTTGGAATAAATAAATTCTTAGATGACTGGAAAAAAACAAAATTCAAAATAAAATGAATGAACTAATTTTTAGATATGAAAACACTTGTGGTGTAACAAAGTTTGACATGGCAAGAGACTCTGAAGTAGTCAGTAAAACCATAGATTATATGATAGGAGCATCTAAAGATGATGATTATGATTCAAGTTTCAGTTCAATAAATCTACCATTTGACAGAAAAAATATAATAAAGATAAGAAAACTAGCAAGAAAGTATACAAAAGCAAGCTATATAATCGTCATAGGAATAGGAGGTTCTAATCTAGGTACATTATCAGTACAGGAAGCATTACTAGGAAAGTTATATAATCAAACATCTGAAGATAAAGTAAAAATATTATATTTAGAGACCGTAGATCCAGATTATTTAACTGATATAAAAACAATAATAGAGAGAGAAGTCAAAAATAAGAAAAAAGTAGTAATTAACTGCATATCAAAATCAGGAACAACAACAGAGACAATAGCAAATTTTAGTGTATTAATAGATTATTTAAAAGAAAATTTAAAAAATTATAAAGATTCAATAGTAATAACAACAGATAAGAATTCTAAATTATGGGAACTAGGAGAGAGAGAGGGATATGAATTATTAGAGATACCAGCAAAAGTTGGAGGAAGATATTCTGTATTCAGTTCTGTTGGATTGTTTCCATTAGCAGTAATAGGAATAGACATAGACCAATTATTAGATGGAGCAAGAAAAATGATAGAAACTTGCTTGAGTAAAGATATATTCACAAATCCCGCAGCATTATCAGCATTAATAATATATAATAATTATAAAAAACAAAAAACAATACATAACACATTCTTATTTGCTAATGACCTAGAGTCAATAGGAAGATGGTACAGACAATTAACAGCTGAAAGCCTAGGAAAAGAAAAAGATCTGCAAGGAAAAAGCATAAGTAATGGGATAACACCAATAACATCAATAGGGACAACAGACTTACACTCAATGGTGCAATTATATCTAGGTGGATTGAATGATAAATTAACAACATTTGTAATAGTAAATGAATTCAAGAACCATGTTGAAATAAAAGAGAATGAAGTAGATGTTTTACCTAAATTATATAATAAAGAAATGGCATTTATAATGAATGCAATAATACAAGGGGTAGAGAAGACTTATTTAAATAGACAATTACCATATATGGAGATAATATTACCAAAAAAAATAGAGTATTGCATAGGACAATTATTGCAGATGAAAATGATGGAGATTATGTTCTTAGGGCATTTGATGAATGTAAATCCATTTGACCAGCCAAATGTGGAAGAATATAAAACAGAGACAAAAAAATACTTATAATGGAAAATTTTAACTTAGTAATATTCGGGGCGACAGGAGATCTGACAAAGAGAAGATTAATACCTGCATTATATAACTTATTAAAAGAAAAACATTTACAAAATTATTTAATAGTATGTATAGGAAGAAAAGAATGGAATAATGAAAAATTTATAAAATATCTATATGAATTCATTAATACAAACTTAAAAGACTTTGACCAGAAAACATGGAATGAACTAAAAAATAAAATATACTATTACAAGACAGATTTCAATGATGAAAAAGGAATGAGTGGATTAAAAAAATATCTAGAAGAATTAGAAAATAAACATAAAATAAAACATAATAGATTATATTACATGGCAACAATGCCAGAAAATTATGAACATATAATAAATTCAATAAAGAAAAACAGACTAGGAGAAGAAAAAGACGGATATAAAAGATTAATAATAGAAAAACCATTCGGATATGATATAAAAACTGCTACTAAATTAAATGAGTTAATAACAAGATCATTCAGAGAGGAACAGATATACAGAATAGACCATTACCTAGGAAAAGAGACTGTCTCTAATATACTATTATTCAGATTTACAAATACAATATTTGATCCAATATGGAACAACAAATATATAGATTATGCACAGATAATAGTCTCTGAAAGTTTAGGAGTAGAGAATCGTGGAAATTATTATGATAATTCAGGAATAATAAGAGATATGATACAGAATCATCTAATGCAGATATTAACATTAATGACAATAGATTGTCCTGGAAAATTAGAAGCAGAATCAATAAGAAGAGAGAAACTAGAGATAATAAAAGCAATAGATAAGAAAGAATTAGAAAAAAATATAGTATTAGGACAGTATGAAAATTATAAGAAAGAACTAAATGTAGATAAAAATTCAATAACACCAACATTTGCAGCTTTAAAATTAAATATCAATAATAAAAGATGGAAAGGAGTTCCGTTTTATCTAAGAACAGGAAAAAAATTAGAGAGAAAAGAGGCTTATGTCTATATAAAATTTAAAGATATAAGATGCTTTACAGATAAGAGATTGCCATTAAAATCAAATGAGATAGTAATACACATACAACCTGAGAGTGATATAAATATCAGATTCAATACAAAAAAACCAGGACTAAAACTAGATACACAAAAAGTAGATCTAAAATTCAGTTATAAAAATATATTCGGATATAATACAATAGAGGCATATGAAAAATTATTTAGTGAAGCATCAGAAGGAGATCTAAGCAATTTTACAAGCTGGGAAGAGACAAAAGAATCATGGAAAGTAGTTGATAAATTGTTAAATATGAAAAAATTATATGAATATAAACAAAATAGTAATGGACCAAAAGAAGCAGATGAACTAATAAGAAAAGATGGAAGAGAATGGTTCAAGAATGGAGTTTAGTCTTTTAATTTATGACCACCAAACTTATTTCTTAAAACAGCAATAATCTTACTTCTGAAATTTTCTTTTTTCCTAGAATTAACTCTTTCAATAATAGCTCTCTCTAAAATAGGCATATAAGAAAGTTTAGTTAGATTACTCATTTCAAATTCTGTCTCACCTTCAGGGACAATACCTTTGATAGATTTAAGAGCTGAGTCTTCTGATAAAGCATTATTTAACCATGACATTAATCTAGATTCAATAATACTACCATTAGAATAAACTTTAGAGATATCCTTAAGATTCAAATTAAAATATTTCTGATTTTTATAAAGAGTTTCAAAACCTTCAGCAATAGAAGCCATCATACCATATTCAATACCATTATGAATCATCTTAACAAAATGACCAGAACCAGTATTACCTACATAAGAAAATCCATCTTTAGCTGATAAAGATCTGAAAATAGGCTTAAGTGATTCATATATTTTCTTTTCTCCGCCAACCATCAAGCAAGCACCATTTCTTGCACCTTCAATACCACCAGAAACACCAACATCAACAAAATGAACACCTAACTTCTTTAATTTATTAAATCTATTAATAGAATCTTTAAAATAAGAATTACCACCATCAATGATAATATCACCTTTATTCAAGAAAGGAATCAAATCATGAATAATCTTATCAACAGCAGAAGAAGTAACCATAATCCAGATAACTTTCTTTTTAGGCAATTTACTAATTAGTTCATAGATATTATAAGATGGTACAGCACCAAATTTTTGAATTTTTAAAGTAGGATCAGGACTTCTGTTATATACAACAACTTTATGATTATGATCTAAAAGATTAATAACCATATTATAACCCATACGACCAAGACCAATAAAACCAATATTCAATTATTTCACCTCAATAAATATTATAAAATTTTAATTATATAAATGTTTGCAGATTAGAATCTATAGAAACCTATAAAAACACTTACTAAATTAATAAAATATGGGATTTTGGAATAGTTTATTTGGAAAAAAAGAGGTAAAAGTAGAATTACCAAAAGAAGAAGAAAAAGAACTGTTACCTAGTGTTGATAAAGAGATAAATGAAAGATTAGATTCTATAGATTTAGATATTGAGAGTTTAGCATTAGATAAAATAAGAAGCGAGGCTGAGGCAATAAGTTCATATTTAAAAGGATTAATGCAGGACATAAACAAATATTCTAATCTAATGGATAAAAAAGAGATGCAAAAACAGATAATAAAATCAATAACAGGAAAGATAAAAGTAATAACACAACATTCACTAGAATTAAAAAACTTAATAGCACATGTAGAACAAAGATACCATGATTATTTATTAGAGAATTTCAAATGGGTAAATGAGAAGAAAGAAAATGAAGATATAAAGAACTTAATAAAAGAACTAGAAGAGGATAAAGAGACAATAAAAGCATTAGATACAAAGTTAACAAGAATAATATATTATGATGAGATATTCAATCCTGACAAGAATAAAGAATATGAAGGAAACATACACAAGGAAGTAGAAAAAATGGAGATACATACTAACATCAATGATCTGACAACACACTTACTAAATGGGGTATTAGATAAAGTAAATGGAATAATAAGCAGGATACAGAAGAAAGATTATCTAGGATTAGTAAAAGAGATAACTGGAATTAAACGTTAAAGAATAAGTTATAAGAAAACTATATATACTCTAAAAATAAATTTTAATACATGAATATTGATGAATTATTAAGTTCTGATGACAATAATTTAGTTACAGCAGTTAGAGAGGCTTTAGAATTTGCAAGAAAAAACTCATTTGATCAAGAAATGACTTTAAGACATGTAGATTTTATTGCAAGAATATATAATGATAGTATGGAAGCAAGAAATTGCACAAGACTAACAGCTGCAGATTATGCCATTACAATTAATCAAATATATGATTAAATTATCCAAAAGATATTTATATTATAAAAATAAAATTCTTATATGACTATTGATGAATTATTAGCTTCTGTTAGTGAAAATTTAAGATTTAATGTGAAACAAACTTATGAAATGTGTATAGAAAGACTAGGATATACAGAAGAAGACTCAATAAAGTTTACACAGGGATACCTTAAATGGGCTGAAATATTAAAACCATTATCAGATGCTGCAAGAGATTCTGAAAGAATACCTGGAGAGGATTATAGGATAATAGTAACCTGACACAAAGATTTAAATATATTCTCTAGTATATAGATTTCTATGATAAATAAGAAAGATTTTGAATCAATGAGAAAAGAACTGAAAGACTTTGAGGTAAGAAGAGAGGAGACAATAACAAACTCAAGAGAGATAATAACATTATCAAAACAGATAATATATTCAATACATAGAAATGATATAACTAATGCTGAAAAACTATTAAAAGATATAAAAAACAAGATAAAATTATTAGACAGGACAAAAAATTATGATACAGGAATAAGCTCGGTAGCATTCCAGGAATATGTAGAAGCAGTAACATTCTATGAACTAGTAAAGAATGATAAACTACCAAGTGCGAAGGAATTAGGAGTTGTAGTTGAAGATTATCTATCAGGATTAGCTGATTTAACAGGAGAATTAGGAAGAAAAGCAGTACATGAATCAATAGCAAAACATTTTGATAAAGTAATAAAGATAAAACAAGTAGTAGAAGAGATATATGGAGAATTCTTGAGATTTGATCTAAGAAACGGGGAATTAAGGAAAAAATCAGATGCAATAAAATGGAACTTGAATAAACTAGAAGATCTAGCTTTAAGTTTAGAATTGCAGAATAGATTGTAAAAGTTAGATTTAATAATCTTATCTCTTAAATATCTATATGGAAAAAAGCAAAGTATTCTTCTTATTTTTTGTATTAGGATTATTTATATTCTTAGCATTATACGGATTCACAGCAGAAAATCTACTAGCAAGCATACTCATAGTACAGATAATGTATCTAATGTTAAAAAAGGTGCAATAATGGAATTAATAGATAGGGTAAAAAATAATAAACTCGAGGCTCTAGACATACTATTATGGACAATAGACAAAACACATGATTATATCTCAAAAGGAGAATATGTTTCAGCAAAAAAATATTATAATACAACAAAAAGAATCCATATGAATTATATAATCTTAGGAAAAACAAGCAAGGAACTAGATGACGAATTCAAACAATTAGGACAGAGATACAGAGCAAGATTCAAAGTTTTTGGGGAAATCTAATTATTTATAATACATGAAACCATTCTTGAAATCATGTTTCTTAAAGTTTTGATAATCATCCTTTAATCTAGACATAGCTAGTTTAATCTTACCCGGATGAGAATATTCCTCACCAGAAAGATAAGCAGCCAATTGTTTATAGTTCAAAGAAGATTTAGCATGAGGACTATGAAGAACAACTGGTTTAAGTTCAGAAAGAGCTTCAGAAACTTTAATATCATTATTAACAATACCAACAACAGGAACACCTGCTAATCTTTCCATATCAGCTGGTTTAATCTCATAATTCTTATGTCTCATCTTGTTAAGAATCAAACCTTTAACATGCATACCATTACCTTTAGCTAACTTAATAGCTCTTAATGTAGTGCTTAAAGTTGGAATATCAGGGGTAGAGACAACATATAACTCATCAGAAGCATTAATAGCAGCTGCTAATTCATTATTAAGACTAGGAGAGGAATCAATCAATACATAATCATAATGTTTCTTTAAAATCTTAACAGTATCTTTCAATTTGCTGAAATTAGTTTTCACATGAACTAAAGAACTTGGAACAAAATGGAAACCAAAACCAGAATCATATAAAGATTCACCAATATGAACCTCATCATTCAACACATGATGCAAATGATTCTTATGATCAACACTACCAAGATGCAAAGCAACATTAGGAGAGGAGAAATTAGCATCTACAACAACAACTTTCTTATTATAATCATTAGATAGAGATGAAGCAATATTCAACACACTAGTAGTCTTGCCAACACCACCCTTAATTGAAATCAAACCTAAAACTTTACCAATTTTCTTATTCAAAGTCCATACACCCCTCTAATTTTTTGCAAAGTGTCATCAACACTAGATTCCTTTCTAATTTTCTTAGCCTGAAGCTTATTAAACCTTTCTTTTATATTGCTAAACTTAGATAATTTCTGCTGTTTAACTAATTTTTCTTCAGATTTCTTCCTTAACTGATCAATATCAATCATAGTATTTAGAGGTGTACTAGTCTGCTGTTTCTTAGACTTAGTATTCTGAACTTCAATACTAGGAAGAAGATTAAATAAACTAGCTCTCTCAGCTTCTTCAATACGAGATTTTAAACAGAAAATCATAGATTCCTTATTAGTACACCATAAAAGATCATCAGCTAATTTCTTATCTTGATAAACATCACGAACCCAGTTATAGAAATCATTCTTTTCTTCATTAACATGGAAATAAAAAATCTTATCATCTAATCTTTGAAGTAAAACATATAACTCTTTGATGCTTGAAACTTTTTTATTATTAGCTAACAAGAAAATGTCATCACCATCTACTTCAGATAATATATCTTTAACCATCATCACCACTTTCAATATAATAAAAAATATATTTTGGTTTATAAATCTTTCTAGAACTAAAACTATTTGCATACAATTTAAAAAGATAGGAATTACAAATTTAATATGAGTCTTAAAGACACTTTAGAAGAGGTTAGTATTAAAATCACTATATTTTCTAAAGGATATACTAAGATAAATTTAGAATTAGCACAACAAATATCATTATTGAATCAGGAAGTAAAATCTAAAAAATTACAAAACAGTATAGAATTAATAGTTCTAAAATTTTATAAAACCTATGAAAAAAAATTCTAGTCAAAAATATACTATATAGCATACCAATATATAGAATAATCAACATATTAATATTATGAATAAAAAAGGATTATCTGGATTATTGTATTGGGCAATAATATTCTTAATAGTGGCTATAGTTACTGGAATATTTGGATTTGGAATAATATCTGGATATTCATTTACAATAGCAAAAGTTCTAGCAGTAATATTCGTCATACTATTTGTAATATCTGTAATAGCGCATGTAATAAAAAAAGCTTAATTTATATTCTTTAATTTAAAAATTACTTGGAGGAAACAAAATGGCAAAGAAAAGCAGAGGCGGAAGAATGAATGCAGCTAAAATAAGAGCATCAAAAGTTCCAGGCGGCACAGGAAAGATAAGAAATAGAACTGTCGGAAAGAATATTATGAGAACTTAAGAAGCAGATTATTTTTTATATTTTTAATTCAACTGAAAGTTACTCTACCAATTCTTCAACTTCAACTTTCTTAATAAAATTAGTACCAAAAGAAGTTAATTCGAAGATCCTTACATATTCTGAACTAAAAATCTCAGCAACATATTTCTTACCTATCAAAAATGTTAAATGTTTCTCAACAGTACGCCAATTAACACCAGCATCTAAAGAAATCTGATTAATAGTTTTTTTACCACCAACTAAAGAGGCTAAAATCAATTTCCTAATCTGAATAAAAGTCCTTTTCTGATCTTTCAACAAACAATAAGTATTCTCTAAAGGAATGTAAGCCAAATTCTTAATGGAAGCAAAATCATGAACATTAACAAGAACACCAGAAACTTCAGAATCATTATATAAAGGACTAGCAAAAAAAACCAAGTCTAATATTTCATTATTCTTAGATCTTTTCTGAGTCTTAAAATTAATACATTTGCCTTCCTTAATCCTAGAGATAACAAAATCAAATTCATATTTAGAACCAGAAGTCATGAAAGGAATCTCTTTACCAATAACTTCATCTTTTTCATAATTAAACAATAATTCAGAACCATTATTCCAGAAAACTATTTTAGAATCAAAATCAAAAGCGAAAACAGGATTATTAGATTTAAGAATATTATGCACAAGAGTATTTTCCTCGTACATCAAGCCACACCCCTGTTTAAAGCCACCATTTTTCAATCTATGAGTAAAAAGAATTTTAAACTATATAAATATTTTGTATTTATCTCACTTAATTTTTTCAATCAACTAAAATTTTGCTATTAGCAAGAATTATAAACAATTTAATCACTAAAACTTCAATGCCAGAAGGAATAAGAGCAAAAAAGGAGGAGAATTTCTCTGAATGGTATATACAACTAATTGAAAAAGCTGAATTAATAGAATACAGTCCAGTATCAGGATGCATAATTTTAAGACCGACATCATATGCAATATGGGAATCAATAACACAATTCCTAGATAAGAAAATAAAAGAAAAAGGAGTGCAGAATGTATATTTCCCATTATTAATACCTGAAAACCTATTAAAAAAAGAATCAAAACATGTAGAAGGATTCAGTCCTGAAGTTGCATGGGTTACTGAAGCTGGAGATAGTAAATTAAATGAGAGATTAGCAATAAGACCTACCTCTGAGACAATAATGTATGATACTTTTAAAAAATGGATAAGAAGTTATAGAGACTTACCATTATTAACAAACCAATGGGCGAACGTGGTCAGGTGGGAGTTTAAGCACAGTATTCCATTCCTAAGAACAAGAGAATTTCTATGGCAAGAAGGACATACAGTATTTGCAACACAAAAAGAATCAGAAGAACATGCATTAGAAATGCTAGAAGATTATGCAAAAACATATGAAGAATTATTAGCAGTTCCAGTAATAAAAGGGACAAAGACTGATTCAGAAAAATTTGCAGGAGCAGACATTACATACAGCATAGAGACATTATTACCAAATGGAAAAGCAATACAGGCAGCAACATCACATTGTCTAGGACAGAATTTTTCTAAAGCATTTGATATAAAATTCATAGATAAGGATGAAAAAACAAAATATGTATACCAAAACTCCTGGGGGTTCACAACAAGGTCTATAGGAATAATGATAATGATACACTCTGATAATAAAGGATTAGTATTACCTCCTAAAGTTGCAATGAACAAAGTTGTAATAATACCAATATTAATGGAAAAAGATAAGGAAAGAGTAATAGGAAGGACAAAAATATTAAAAAAACAATTAGAAAAATATAATCCAATACTTGATGATAGAGATGATATTAAACCAGGAAATAAATTTAATAATTATGAGATGAAAGGATTACCAATAAGAATAGAATTAGGACCAAGAGATTTAGAGAAAAACCAGGCTGTAATAGTAAGAAGAGATACTGGAGAAAAAAGATCTGTAAACTTAGATGATATAGACAGAATAGTTGAGAAAACATTAGATGAAATACAAAAGAATCTGTATATAAAAGCAAAAGAATTCTTAGATAATAATGTTATAATAGTTGATAATGAAAAAGAATTTGAGAAAAATATTAATAAAAAAATAGTACAAGTACAATGGTGTGGCAATCCTGAGTGTGAAGAGAGTATAAAGAAAAAATATGCTGGTGTTAAGGCATTAAATATTCCTTTTGAACAGAAAAAAGAATTGAAAAACTGTTTCAAATGTAGTAAGAAAGCTATTTATTATGTGAATTTTGCTAAAAGTTATTAGAACATATATTCTATATAGAAGATTTTAAATATAAAAATAGGTATATTAGGCTTAACAAAAGATTTATATAAGTGTAACTACCACATAATAGACAACAAGTGTTGTAATGGAGAAGGAAAAACATGGGTTTTGATGATAATGAATTAAATAGTAAACAAGGGAAAACACAAATGGCAGGAACACCACTAAAATTACCATTAACAAAAAGAATCAGACATATAGTCAACAACCCTAAAGCTTCACGTTGGGCAAATAAGAACCTTAGACCAATAAAATATGGAATTTATACAGCAGCAGGAATAGGAATGTTAGGATTAATAGCTACAGGACCAGATTCATGCGTAAACGGATATCAAAACATAAGAGAACATGGAAGAAGAGGAGCTTTATTAGAGTGGGAAACAACAGTAGTAAATAGAGCAAGAATCGTAAGAGACGCATATCATACATTATTACAAGATGATGTCCCAGAATGGAAAGTAATCACAGTTACAGATGCTAATGGAGAGAGTGAAAATAGATTAAAAAAAATAAGAGATGGATATCTACCATTAACATCAGCATATCAACCTATAGGTCAAAATGGACCTGATATCAAAGGATCAAGAGATAGCCAAATTTTGTATAATTTACGTGCACAAATTTTTAAAAATTACCTTATCGGTGTAGGAGAGGGTTTTGATATTGGAAGAAGAGGAGTAAAAACTCTAAGAGCAGAATTAGAAGCAGGATTAAGAGAAGATCCAAATAATACTCAATATCAGACTGCTTTAGAAGATCTTAATCAAGCTGTAAGTGAATTAGTACGAAGAGGGGTAACTACACCAGATTACCAACCACAAAATCCAAAAAAATGCAAGCCAAATACTATACCTGTACCACCAACTGAAGCAGCATGTACTACATTGTATAGAACTATACAGGAAAAAGCAGATATATGTAATGATCCTGGATATGCAGCAGCAGTAGGAGCTGAAGCAAGAGACATAATTAGAAGACATCCAGAACTAAAGGAATACAAAGGTGTTGTATTGAAATTAAGATATGATATAGGAGCTCTCGGGAAAATAGAAAATGTAGAAGTCAGATATTCTCACCCAGAACTGCCTGAAAATCTAAGAGATGGAATGAGAGAGGAATTTGAAGCAAAAACTCTAGACAGTAAATTAGCTGGATGTAGAAATAATACACTATCTTTCCGTGTTCAATCAAGCATATAAAAATATATTAAGGAGAAATAATAAAATGAAAAAATTATTGATAACTGCTGCTTTTGCATTAACAGCATTAGGAAATTTAACAGCACCAAAAGAGGCATTTGCATTAGATAGTGAATCAGTTGCAACACCAGATCCAGCTGAATATACTGAAACAGTTAGAGAGGATATAATTCCTGAACCCTTACCAACACCATTACCAAGTGCGTCACCAGAACCAATATCTTCAACTGAAGATAGAATAAGGATTGGAAGTATTGAAATATTAGGAACATATGATACACATACAAGATTATCAGCAGCAAAAGAAAAATTGACAGAATTTGATGAATGGAGAGGAGATATTTATCTTAGAGTAGATAATGTATTTGGGGGAAAAGATTTAGGAGCAGACATATATACAGAAATAGCAGGACAACATGGAAGATTAAATTCAGGAGTATTCGAAGATGCAGGCGAGAGAAAGATGACATACAGGCCTGGAGCATTAGTACATTTAAACATAAATGACATATTAAAAGCAAGAGCAGGATTAGGTCTAGTATATACAAATGGAAGCAAGTGGGTACTAGAAACAATGCCAAGATCTGATATATATGCCTTAGGTGGAGAGGGAGAATTAGGCGCTAATCTAAGATTATCACCAGAATTAGCAGTAGACTTTGGAATGATATCAAGAATACAGCATAGAAAAGTAGGAAATACAGATTATGGAAAAGAAAAAGATACAGCTATGGGATTAATGTTAGAATTAAATAATCCAGGAAATGACATATATATGGATATAGGAACACGTTTAAGATTTGACAGCAGCGATGTATTAGCAAATAAACCTGGATCTTTAGATAGTCTAGCAGAACAGACAAGTAATAGAAAAACTGTAGATGTATTAAGAAGAGTACAACCAAACAGCTATGCATTACAACCAAGATTTGGAATAGGAACAAAGGTAGGACCTGGAGCAGTAGGATTATATATAGAGGGACCAACAGCAGGACCAGAACAGAATGTACATGCAGGATTAGATTTATCATATGGAAAATTTGTATTAAGCTGGCGTGTAACAGATGACCAAATGGATGGACAGCGTAGAAGACAGACATATACACAAGTTGTATTAAAGTACAATCCAGAAAATAATAGATTAAGATTATATAAAAGTGACATAGACAATAGGGCTTTCATGTCTAGATAAACTTTTATACAACTTTATTCATTTCTATTTCTAAATGTATGAATATATAATATCAATACTAGCATTAGCAATAGGGTATATAATAAAAGAGCGTACAAAAGAGGAATTAAAATCAGGACAAAAATATTTTAAAATCATAGAGATAATATCATTAATAGTTATAATAGGATTATTATCTGTAAACTTTAATATAATATTATTTATAATAGGGATAATAACAGGAATAATATTTAAAGAGGAATACTTCTATCTAGGAATATCAATTACCAATATTTTAGATGGAGGATTAAGGTTTTTGCATGCAATATTCATATTTGTATATGGATTAGCTTATACTGGAATGAATCATAATAAAAAAATAATTTATAGTGCAGGACTATTTTTGATTACTCTTTTATTATTAATATTCAAGCAGGATATATCAATGATAAGTGCAGGAGCATTGACAAGCATAACAGCAATGAAAATATATAAGTTTTAGAATTATTTTTTATTTGAAGCAGTAAGATTTTTTACTTCATCACGAGTATAAAAAGTGTCACCAAATGCCATACCAGGATTACCATCTTCTTCTTTTGTTAGAAATATTAAGTTATATGTCCAATCTGAAGGTAAATTAGTTATTTTATCAATTTTAACCATGACCTCTATAGAACGATAACCAACTTCTTCTCTTTTTACACCCATCATCTCCATATCTGATTGATCAGGTTCTGAATATAAAACAATAAGCTTATCAATATCAGGCTTAGATTCTGCTAAAACATTAATAAGAATTCTATGCTGTTCTCGAGTCATATACAACTCATTATATGATCCATCTTGAAGTCTAGAAAGTTTGAAATTTTTAAAATCTATCCTGACAAGAGTTGCAATATCATCTGGCATAGTATCACAAAGAGATATACTCATTATAAATATTATTGTTATCTACAAGTAGTTTTATAAATTTTCCTCAAATAACAAGAACATGCTATACATAATAGGAATAGGATTAGGAAATGAGAAAGATATAAGCATAAATGGACTAGAGAGTGTGCGTTCTTGCGATGTAGTTTACTTAGAGAATTATACATCAAAATTAATGTTCAAAATAGAAGACTTAGAAAAACTAACTGGAAAAAAGATAATATTAGCAGACAGAGAATTAGTAGAAAGTGGAGAGGAAATATTGAAAAATGCTAATGAAAAAAATGTTGCATTATTAGTGAAAGGGGATGTATTCAGTGCGACAACACATACAGACTTATACTTAAGAGCTGTAAAACAGGGAATAAAAACAAGAATAATACACAATACATCAATATTAACAGCAATAGGAGATACAGGACTTAGTTTGTATAAATTCGGGAAAACAGCATCAATACCATACCACTATAGAAATGTAAAAACACCAATAGAGATATATGAAAACAATAAAGAGATGCATACATTATTCTTACTAGATTTAAATCCAAAAGAAAACAAATATATAAATTACAAAGAGGGATTAAAATATTTATTAGAAAATAGTCAAGGAAAAATAAGCCCTAATAATAAAGTTGTAATATGTGCAGCTTTAGGAACTGAAGAACAAATAATAAAATATGGAAAAATAAATGAATTATTAGACATAGAAATTAATGTTTATCCTCAATGTATAATAATACCTGGAAAATTACATTTCATGGAAGAAGAAGTATTAGAATTATATAAAATTCAATAGGAAAGTATATGATATAAGTTCTGATATGTTATAGAGCTACATAAATTTATGTTATACAATAACTTAATCTTCATCAGCTACAATCATACAACTAGTCTCAGAAACGCCCTTAATCTTAGTAATCTTTTCAATAACATCCTCTTTCAATTTAATAATATTCTTAGTCTTAGCTTTTACCATTTTATTTTTTCACTATCTCGTATTTTGTTATATTTGAATTAGGGATGAAAATAACTTCATTGTTTTTAGTAATGATCTTAGTCTCAATAAGATTAATCCTCTTAACCTTACCAGTCAACCCATTCATGATAATTGTATCTCCTGTTTTTATCTTTTGTGTTTTATAAATATAGAAACCAGAGACTAAGTTAGGTATCCAGTCTTTGAAAGCCAATACAATAAACACTATCACTATAATGACTATGACCAAGAAAATAATCCTAAGGATAAAAGTAGGAATTCCTAACTGGTTAAGGACAGTAATAGCTGCAGCGAAGTAAATCAGATATTTGAAAATATTAACAAGGTAATTTTCAACTGAAATCTTAATCTTGAACTGTTTAGCCAATATTTTATTTATTTCAGCTTCCTTCAATACTTTTCTTAATATATTACTCAAAACATTAGCTAATACTAAACCTAAGATAAGTATAAGGAAAGATGTAATGATTTTAATTACTGTATCTGAATAGATTACCATGTATATATTCGGGAAGAATGATTTATAAAGTTAATTAGTAGATAGATTAATTCTATTATTACTTAATAGTAGTTATTAATTAGAAAGCCTTATAAATTCTTTTATTACCAATAAAACATGGCAGTTATACAATTATTCAATGGGATAACATCACCAACAGATGCATTAAGAGTAATGGATGAAACATTACAAGCATATGAAAGATTAGATAATGTAAATTTCAATTTTAATGGTCAATTGAAAGATCCATCTGAAGTATTAATAGATTGTAAATACCCAATGAATGGGTTTCAAGAAAATGTTTATTCAGATTTAATAAAAAGAGTTAATGGAGAATCTGCAGTAAGAATAACAAGAGATGATCCGGTTGATGTTATGGCAAGAATGATTAGTCTAATAAACATTAGTCTGACAAGAGATTTTGATCCAATAAAGGTTGAAGAGTATCTAAAATCAAAAGATCTTGAATTTAAACAATCAGGAATAAGAAGAATTGCTATACTAGATACAGATACAAATGAAATAGTAATATACGGAAAAAATACAATAAAAATTCCATATTCAGTAAATCCAGATTTAGATGCACAATTTAATCATCAAAGAATAGCATTTGAGAGATTTAAAGAATTAACAAAAAGTGACGATATTACAAAATTATTAAAGTAAATAATTAACAAATTTAAAATATATAAAAAAAATAAAAATGTATAAAGTTGCACAACAATGAAAAGAATAGTAATATTACCAAATGAAATAGCAGATACATTATACAGACTGACTTCATTAAGTGATGAATTTAGCGGATCTTTACTTTACAGACAACAAGGCAATTTATGTTTAGTAGAAACATTATTTGGAACTGGATCTGGAAATGAGGGAGGTGTTGAAACAGATAGAAGAGAAGATGAAATATTAAATACTTTTTTCAGAGAATTCCCAGATTATAAATCAATAGATGTACATACACATACAGAAGAAACAGTTAGAACTTATGGAGAAAAGTATAGCTGGAATTTTTCACAAGGTGATGCTACTACAATGGAAGCTAAATTAAGAGAGAATCTGGATTATATGGCAATGCTAGTAACACCAGATACAAGGATATTAATGGGAAGAGATGATCCAGTATTAAGAGTTGAAGATTATAGGGATTTCAAGATGTATGAAAAATTAGTAAGTGAAGCATTAGTAAATATTAGAAGAAACTTATGATATCATTCATGGAAAACATAACCTAAATATCCTTTCTCATTTTTTAATAAACATTTAATCCAAGAAGGAATATCCCTGTAAATTATCTCACCTCTAAAATCTTCAGGATTATCATACAGAGGAGAATTAGAAGCTTGGTTAAGCATACTAGCCAATTCATCAGCAGCATCTTTATTACTATGAAGAGGAAAAGCTACTTCAGCAACATAAGGAAAACCTAACTTTTCAGCAATAGAGGATAGTACAGGACCAGAAACAAAATCTTTCCTAGAAAAAATTAAAACTTCCAAGTAAGAAGGTGTTTCAATAATTCTTCTAATAGAGAAAACTTCTGTTTTAATATCATCAATATCCTTAGGACAATCAAATAGTGCGTAAGCTTTACCTTTCATACATTACTTATAATAAATAATCTTATAAATGTTGAGACTATAAAATATATAAGGTAAGGTACTTAATAAACGCAAACCAATGAGAGTCTGAAGATAAAACTAAAGACACTAACTGGTTTTGTGAGGAAAGTCCGCCCACCAATAAAAAAGATTGCTCTAGGAATAGAGTTTCAGTAATGGAAGGAGACTGTTTAGAAACGACACGACCTTTATTTAGTAATGAAGCTGAGAAGGTTCTGGCGACAGGACTGAGATAACCAGCTGAACGTTTGAGGTAAAGGAAACGATTAAACGAGCAGACCCGATCGGTGCAAGCAGAAATGAATATACAAAAGCTGTAAAAAGCCATAAGTTGTTTGTTACATGCGCTTAGTAGAATATTAAGACAAAACATCGCAGGAGATTAAAGCTTCAAAAAGCATCATTTCCTGTTTGGTTTTGACAAAAGGCGGCTTATTCTTTACCTATCTATTTTATAATATTGCTTTATACGGCTTATAATGGCATTTTATTGAGGTTTTATGTTTGTCACTATTAAGTTACTACAAATGGAAAGGTTTATAAACTTTGAAGATTAAGTAAATACAGAGGAAAAAAAGACTAAAATGGCAAAAACACAAGAATTCAAATTATCGGATAATCTAGAAGCATTAATAAGAAATGCACAAGCAAATAACGGAATTTTAGAAGAAAGCAAAACACAATTATCAAATCCAGATTTTAGAGAAAAAATTGCCTCAGAAGAAGTATACAATGATGAAAGACTATTAACAATAGATGATGTTATGGTTAGAAAGTTCGTAAGAACAAAGAGAGCACAAGCTTACGACACGCTAAACACCTCAATAGAAGATGAAACACTAAAAGAGGCTAAAGTATTTTACATGCCACAATTAGCTGAAGCAAAACCTCTATATTATGCAGAGATGATAAAATCTCCAGATGTAAAAATAGAGAACCCAAGCAAGGAACTAGCTGGAATAATTACAGGAATAAGATTGTTAGACCAAGTAAAAAAGTTAACATCTGCAGGTAATTTAGATACAGCTGAAGGATTAGTTAAAGATTATGTAGATACTGTTGAAAAAGTAGATTTACAAATAGATAGATTATATACCGGAACTGCATTTGCAGGAAACAGAAAGAAAGTAATAGAAAGAATAGCTGAAATCCAATATGCTAAAGCACGTCACTCATTAGAAGAAAAAGGAGAGACACTATATGCTGAAATAGATCAAGCAGTAGACTCTTCAAAGTATGGAAAAGCAGTCTCTATGATGACAATGATTGGTGCATATAATGCGCAGCAAGACATTAACAAACAAAAGGCTGAAGAAGCTGCTAAAGAGAAAAAGAAATAAATTTATTTTTTAAAATTCTTTATAATTTACTTTAATAATCTTCTGATCCTTAATCAATACCTTAGCTAATTCAACAAGTTCATGAACAAAATCATCAGACTTACTTTGTAATTCTTCCAACTTTTTACCAGAAACCCTGACAATATCACCATGAAGAACTTCCTTAGCAGTCTTACGAACATCATTAAAAAATTCAAGATATTCTTTATTCAATAAACGTTTTTTAACAAAAGTTTCTTCCAATAATTCAGAAATATTCTCAGGAGATGGAGGGACAACATTAGCAGACATCAAAGCAGCGTGAGCAGCATCAACCATACCCCAATAAAAAGATTCAACACTATTCAACAAATGAGCATTAGCACGTCCAAGATGAGCACCAGAACGTTCCATAGTAGTAAAGATAGCTTCAGCACTAGGTCTGATCCTTCCTTTAGCTAATAAAACTTTCAAAGGATCAAAGAAACCACCAACATCAACTAAAGGTTCACCATATCTTAAAACATTAATAATCAAAGGTTCACCTGCTCTTAATTCTTCCCAGAAAGCAGTAAGAGTGACAGTATTGATATGAAGTTCCTTAGGATATTTTTCAGAAGCTAAAAGTTTAGCTAACTCTTCACGATACCAAGCAACTAACTCATCATCCCAATCAACAGTACAGTCATCAATAATAATTATAATATCAATATCAGATTTAGGAGTTGAAAGATTCTTAGTCGATGAACCAAACATGGCAATAGCCTTAACAACATCTTTAAATTTCTTATAACATTTGAAAGCAAAATCATGAGCAATCTCAACATCAGAATTAAATTTTTTAATATTAACAGGTTTATCTTTAGAATTACTAGAAGACACCACTTTTTTAGATTTCATTAGTCATAATAATATGCATATAGTATTTAATATTTTCGGATAAAACTACCGTAACATATATAAATAATTAATCCAACTTAATATTATGGAAACTGTAACTATACCAAAAGAGATTTTTAGCAAAATTCTAGCAGATGTAGAAACATTATTAGAAGATATGGAAATAGCATTGAACACTAAAGTTAAACAAAGAATAAATGATATAGAAACAAAAAAATAGAAGGAAAAACAGAAAAGGATTTAGACTCTTATCTTAAAAAAAGAGGAATAAAAGTTGAGTGAATGGATAATAAAAGAACATCCTGATTTTTTTAGAGATTTAGATAAATTAAATAATAAAGAGTTAGAAATATTCTATAAAAAGAAAAATAAGATCAAACAAAACCCTTTAAGAATGGAGCATCTATCAGGTGGAGAAAATTGTTATAGATAACCAATAAATGATAATATAAGACTTGTATATTTTATAAAAGAAAAAGAGATTTGGTTATTAGTAATAGACAAACATGATGATGCTTATAAGGAATACAGAAAAAGATTACACTCATTAAGAACAAGATACGAACTATGAAAGGAAACATGAACTTATACTATGATGATGAAGCAGATTATCTAGAAATAAATATAGGAGAATATAAAAAAGGATATTTCAAGGATGTAGCAGATGGAATATCAGAGATAATAGATGAAAAAACAGGAAAAGTCACAGGAATAGCAATAATGAGCTTCAAGAAAAGAATAGATAAGAATCTAAAAATTAGTCTGCCAATAAAATTAGAAATTATTTCTTAATCATTGATTAGGAGTTCCACTAAACCTAGAAGCATCTCCACCAACTTGTCCACCAACAGATTTAGGCAAAGTAGTGAAACTAGAACCATACATGTTAAAGTGCTGCTGAGGGAATTCAACAAAACCTTCTCTATATGGAGAGTAACTAAAACCTACACGACGTTCAACAGGAATAGGAGCTCCTCCACCGCCACCCCAATAAGGACCACCTTGAACTGTATCATTGTATAAAGGACTGCCAAAAAATTCTAAAACAGATACAGTAGGGTTCGGACCAATCTCAGCAACAAAACCACCAGCCTCAACAATACTACGAGGGTGCTGACCTGGTTTAATAATACCTTTTCTCTCAAGATCAGCCCATTTCTTTTCTAATTCTTCCATAATCTCCTTCATAGGAACATTACCCATACCAGGAGGAAGATGAGAATCAAAAAAACCAAAATTATCAGTAATATGAACATGACGAACTAGATCAGCAATTTTTTTAGTCTCTTCAATAACTTCTTTTTTTAATTCTTCACCTTCCCAACCAGCTTTCCTAAGATTATTAATATGACCAGTATCCCAAGTAGCAGAGACAAGAGAGTTAGCGGCATTCTCAGCTTCTTTTTTATTAACACCCTCCTTAACTAATTTTTCAGCAAGAAGCCTCCTACTTTCCTCAACAGCCAGCCTTAAATCATCAGCACGAGACATAGGAGCATTGACAAAGAAATTCTCAAGAGTAATAAAAGGAGTTTCTTTTTCTTTACCCTCTTTCTTTAGTTTCATATAAAGTTTAGCAAGAGAATTAGAAACAGTCTCAGTAGTTTTCTCAATAGCAAAATCCTTGACAGGAACCCACAAATTAGGATCAGGAAGCTCATATAATTTGTTAACAATAGCCTTAGCCTGTTCAGCCTGAGCCTCAATAAGTTTAGATGCTGCATTCTGATAATCAAAAACTTTCTGAGGATCATCAGGATTCTTTGCATACTCTTCTTCTAACTTACGTTGCTGAATCATAAGAGGAGTTATAAGTTTAGTCTGAATTTCATTATATTCCTTGTTCAATTTTTCCCTAGCATCTTTAAATTCTTCCTGCTTCTTAGGCTCAGCAAACTTGTTAAACTTACCATAAATTTCATGATAACCTGAGTGAAGACTAACATTAATCTCACTAATATGATTCTGCATCCTAGAAATATCAAGATTATTCATCCTGAAAGTATTAACATAAGACTCATCATTAATCAAACCAGACTTGATAATAGCCTCATTCTGTTTAATCTTAATACTTAATTTTTCCTTAATATCCTCAACCTGTTTTTGGAAATCAAGAAGCTTAAGCTTTTCCTGATCCCATTCAGTAGAATTCTGAACCTTAAGCCTGTAAAAAGGATCATAAATAATTTTCCTGCCACCAATCTGTTCTTTTTCTTCATAATTAATAGGCCTAACTTGACCAGTGTCACGATTAACAGCAGCAAGAACACGAATATCAGAATCAATCATAACAGGCTTATCATAATTAGGTCTGCCATCAGCATACTTCTCAAACATCTGATTACCATGTTCATCAAGCTTAACTTTCTTCAAACCTTTCTCATATTCCTGAGAGAAAGTATGACCAGCATGGAATACAACAGGAATCTGATCAATAATACCTTTTTCCTTATCACTCTTACTCAACATATGAGTCCTTTCAAGAATAGAAAACACCTGAGATTCAGTAGATTTTCTTTTCTCATCAGACCAAGCACCACCCTCACCCTGAGTAGGAAAACCAGCAAGATCAAGTAAAGGAGCATGAACAGAAACATTAGAGTCAGTAAGTTTAGCTAACCTACGAATTTCATCAAAATGTTCCTTAGGAATAAAATCAAATTTTTCAGCCTGAATAGTACCAATCTCAACATTACGAACACCCTGATTAAGACTTTTACCAAATTCTTCCAATTGTTTAGCAACCATAGGAGATGTAGGAGAACCGAGAGCAGAAAAACGAGTCTTCAACCTAGATGGAGAATCCATAGCATTAGAATAAGATTTGTAGAAAGCCATCTTTTATACCTCAAAAAAATAAAGGCAAGAGAGTTTAAATAAGTTACTAAAGGCAAACTAAATTAATTTTTTTAATTCTAAAAAATCTTTATCTTCTAAAGGAGATTTGTAAAGTTCATTAACTAACCAAAGACCACTATTACGTATCTTTTCTTTAGTAGAAAAAAGACCAAGCCATATATCTGAAGGTTTACAAACATTACATAAAGAAACAGTTGAAATGATCTTAGATTCTAATATTAAACGAGAATCCTTATCATCAATCTTCAATACAACAAAACTAAAATTATCCTGAATATATTTAGAAACGTTTTTTTCAATAACTTTCTGTTTAGAAAAATCAATTTTATCAGAATATTTATCTTTAGCAATCCTAGTAGTCAAGTCTAATTCCCAAAATTTAAGAAAATCATCTCTATCATGGTTAAGTAAAGCTCTACCAATATTTTTCCTGAAAATACTCCTATCCTTATTCTCATTAATAAAATGCTGAAATAATCTAGATCTTAACTGATTATTACCAGTATGAGTACCAATCCTGACAATCCTATCAACACCATGAGAAATTTCACCTTTTTCAAAAATAATGTAAATACCATTAAAAGGAATATCATTACTATCAAAAGGAAAATTAAATCTTTTAAAAGAATTAAACAATTGATGAATACTATTACAATCAGACATTTTTAGTTTTCTCCTTAAGATAATGAAGCTGTTTACCAATACCTAAACCTTTAAGAGGAATTTTATAATTATTAATACTAGAAATAAGATATTTTCTATAATTATCACCAGCTAGAAAAATAAACTCATCATTTTTTAAATCAGCAATCTTGCTTAGTTTAACTAAAACATTATCAGCCCATAATTTTATTTCTTTAGAATTCATGTTATTCAAAGTCATATCATAAGGATCAATAATATCATCTAAAGATACTAAACCATATTTAGCAGAAAGAATAAAAATATTATCAGGAAAAAAAGAATCAGCATATTTTAAATTAAACTTAAACAAAGAACTAATGTATAAATCCTTAGCCTTAGATTTACAAGATAACTTCTTACTAACACAAGAGATTAAAACAATCTTAGCCATATAATCTAATAAAATACTAGATATTTAAATATTAGCCATACCATGAGTCTTTTTATAAACATTATAGACTAAGTAAGCCTTATCTTCAGCATCTTTCTGGCATTTAGAGGCTAATTCAGTATAAAGGAAATCCAACTTCTTACTATGACTAGAAGAGAAATCAAAAAAGTCCTTAGGACCAGAAAACAGATTATTAAAAGATGTAAAAATACCAGCAAAAGGATTAACCATATTAGAACTAGAAGATTTTTTAACAACTTTCTCTTCTTTCTTAGGAGATAAATCAAGGCTAGAATATTTAGCAATCTCATTACTAATTTCGTCAAGAGAGCCACCAACATAATCCTCAATCATCCTAAGATCTTCATCAAAATCAGCAGACTCAACAGCAGAGAGTTCAATATCATCAAGACCGTAAGCCCTGAAAGATAAATCTGTCCTGCCGCCATGAATATAATGCCTTCCACCCTGACCAGACATGACAGATGGAACTGATCTAAAGTGCATAGTCACTTCAACAACAGAAAAATATTTTCTTTCTAAATCAACTTCCTTAAAAGATTCATGAATAGAACCAGGCTTAATCTCACGTTTACCATGAAGCTTAATCTCGAATTCCATATTAGAGAAAGCATTGACAATATTAGCCTTATCAAATTCTTTCATCTTCAATTTATTAGCAGCTTTAAGATAAGGCTTAGCCCAGCTAGCATACAACTTAAGGGTACCTTTCTGAGATTTCAGATATTTACGTTCAACATTATAACGAGTCCTTATTTCCTGCTCAGAAACTTCTTCCCATTTGTTATATTCAAAAAGTTTCCTTTTCAATAAAGTCTTAACTCTCTCATTAAGATCTAATCTATCAATAGATTCAATCTTATCAACATGAAAGAAAGCATCACGGATAGTAACAAAGTTAAGATCCTGAGCAAGAAGATTAATACTGCCACGACCTTTACGAGCATCAACCTGATCCATCCAAATACCCTTAAGAGAACGTTTAGCAGCATCCCTATCTTCAGGAGAGGCAGATTTATCTTTAAGTTTGTTATAAGGATCAAGACGTATCTCAAACTCTTTAAGATCATAAATCAGGTTAAGAAGACTCTTGATAATATTATTAATCAAACCAAGATATTCCATAGCCTTCTGCTGCATCAGAGTAGTTCTTTGTCCTATCTCACCAAAATAACCAGAACTGACAGAAGCTTCCATATCCTCAGAAACTTTGCGAACATCCATACCAAGACCAGAAGGACCAGAATCCCTCATGAAGTCAAGAATCCAGAAATAAATAGGCTCGATACCCTCAGACAACGAATCATAAGCAATATGATATTTAGGTTTTTTATCCTTATTAAGAATAAGACTGCTAAGAAGATTAGCTATATCACGTTTATTATCAGCATAGTCCTTATCAGTATAAATACCTTTCAGAAACTCTTTTTTCTTATCATAATCACTAATATCCGTCAATCTCTTCTCAATCTCAGACAGAGTAAGCACCACTTTTTCTTCCATATGAAAAGATATTTATACACGTGAATATATAAATATTTTGAATGGGAATATTTGGGTTTTTTAAAAAGAAAGAGGAAGATACAGGAGAGTTTGAAGCTAATCAAGAGACTACTACAGATAATAGTGATGATATAGCAGCTGATGATAGAGGAGCATTTGCAAAACAATCAGAATTCAAACCAGCGTACAATGATAATACACAACTAAATTTTCCACAACCAGAATATAATAATCAAAGAAATAACAATAATGACAATATGCAAATAGTATTAACAAAACTAGAGTTGATAAACCAGAGATTAGAGGTAATGGATAGAAGACTGCAAGAGATAGAGAGAATAGCAAAAGACAGCAAATGAATTAAAGAAAATATACAGAAAGTTATATAAATATTAAAATCTAGTTATATATATGACAGCAGAAACAAACATATTACAAGAACTAAAAGTAATAAAAGCAGAATTAAAAATAATCAGAGAATACATGGTAGATGTAGATAGTATAATGACTGAAGAGGATTATAAAGCATTAGAAGAATCAAGAGAAGAAAAGAGAAAAGGAAAACTCATAACAAGTGAACAATTAAAAAAAGAATTAGGCATATAATGTTCAGTATCAGTTATTCAAATCAGGCACATAAATTTCTTAAAAAAGGTGAAAAAATATTAATTATCAGACTACTTGAAAAAATAGAAAGGCTAAAGACAGAACAGGTGCCACATGATTCTAAAGTATTAGAAGGATCAAATAAAGTATTCAGAGTAAGAGTTGGAAACTATAGAATTTTATATGAAATATATTATGAAGAAAGTCTTATAGTCATAGTAAAGATAGAAAAAAGAAGTAAAGCGTATGATTAAAATGAAAAAAAAATATTTCTACATAATACCAGTACTGATAATATTTGATATAATAACAAAGTATTATTTTAAAAATAAGCATATAACAATTGGAAAATACTTAAGCTTCAATTATACAGAGAACACAGGAGCAATATTCGGGATATTAAAAAACAATAATGTATTCTTCATAATATTAACAATAATAATCATAATACTGCTTGTATATCTAATAAAAAAAGAAAAAAAATATCAAATAGAACTAAGCATAATATTAGCAGGAGCAATAGGAAATCTAATAGACAGAATAATATATGGATATGTAATAGACTTCATACATGTAAAATACTGGTATGTGTTCAATTTAGCAGATGCATACATAACAATAGGAATAATATTTATAATATACAGAACAATAACAGAAAGTAAAAAGATTTAAATAATAAAGAAAGATCAAAAAAACATGGCAGACAACAAAATAAACCTACCAGGATCCGGAGGGGGACTAGTAAGATACTTTGATGATTACAAAAGTAAAATAGAAATAAAACCAACAACAGTAATCATAGCGATAGCAATAGTAATAGCTGTAGAGATATACTTGTATAAATTTGTAGGATTTTAATTCTTAAAAAAACCTTTATCCCATAAAAGTTCAAGATAATCCTTACGAATAGTTTCACTAATACCTAATTCTTTCAACAAAGACATAATCTTAATTTTAGAAGATTCAAAATCAGCTTCATCAGACATGATCTCAACCTCAATAAATTCACCAAGATTAGTAACATTATCAAAACATATAACCATATCATTTAATTCATAAGTCCTACGAGTCTTTTCAATCTCACCAACAAGCTTAAAATTCATCCAATTAAAAATATCCTTCAACTGAGAACCATCATCAATCTTAATAGAATACTCCATACGAGATTTAGTCTCATTATCAAGACGAGGAGATTTATAATCAAGTTTCCAAGAACCATTAGAATTACGAATACGTAAAACCTGATCAGACTTAGAAAAATCAATAGAAGGAGGATCAAGAAGAATATCATGCTGGTACTTCTCTTCCTTAAAAACAGCACCCTTACTCAAAAGATGATTTTCACAAGAAGACATATCAGAAATCTTAGCTTTAACTTCAACCTCAATCTTATTACTCATAAAATAAACCATATAAAAGAACTATAAAAACATTATTGTAAAGAAAAGACTATTTCTTATAAATAACTTCATTCATAGAACTCATCTGATGATAAGCCTTGATATATTCATCAGCAGTCTTAATAGAACGAGTATTCTTAATTCTTTGCTCAACCATATATAACCTCTTAGGAGCTTTCTCAACAATATCCTCATCATTAGAGATATTAATAATAGAGATACCACCAAGAATATCATCATCAGAACTATCAGAAACTTTTTTAGAAGACTTAACAGACTTCAATAACTTACTAATAAACAATTCATAATTATCATCAAGAACAGTATCAACAACCATAGGAGATTCATCAGTAAAAGAGATATTAACTTTAACTTTACGAGACTTAGAATCAAAGTTCAAAACAGCAATAGAGTCAACCACCAAATTTTTTACTAGCATGCAAATAAAATAAAACACTCATTTAAATAAATTTCTATGAAATGATTCTCTTTAATCTTCGTCATATGCAATCTCTATGAGTTTTAGTAGTCTATAGTTTTCTCCTAAGTTTTTGTTGATCCATGCTGCTTCAGCTGGTGTC